>SDBT01001072.1_pt1 | contig 46857 bp, 57 predicted proteins | sample 2277101 | NCBI WGS metagenome assembly SDBT01 (sample SAMN10404973, study PRJNA504765) | marine sediment metagenome | isolation source: marine sediment core GS10_PC15, 103 cmbsf | place: Arctic Ocean: Southern Knipovich Ridge | collected 2010 | reverse complement strand
GAAAGCGATTCCGACAGTGAAGGCGGAAAGGGTGATCAGGAAAGCGATTCCGACAGTGAAGGCGGAAAGGGTGATCAGGAAAGCGATTCTGGCTCCGGTGGCGATCAGGAAAGCGATTTCGATTCTGGCTCCGGTGGCGATCAAGAGGGCGACGGTGGCTCCGGTGGCGATCAAGAGGGCGACGGTGGCTCCGGTGGCGATCAAGAGGGCGACGGTGGCTCCGGCGGCGGAGATCAGGAAGCTGAAAGCGATCCGAACAAATCCGAAGGCGATTCTGACAACGATAGCACTCCGGTGAAGGGAGATCACTCACACGGCGGCACTCAAAAGTGTACTTGCCGAGATGGTCAAGGCCTTCTAGGTGAGCCGATGACTTTGGCTGAGCGCCTTTCTCGCATACCGGATTTTATCATAAGCAAAGATGCTCTTGATGAGATACTCAAGAAAATCGACGAGGATGATGGTGAAGATCTTCGCAAAGGCCCGAAACCCGAAACAGAGCCAGCCGAAGTTTTCCTCGGCGAAGGCCGCGAGGGAGAATTTGAGCGAGCCCAGCGGGCGGGTTGGGGAAGCGGAATCACCGCAAGAGAGGTTGCGCCGCATGCAGTTCAGAATCTTGATGAAATGGATCGTAAGCTTCTTGAAATGGGCGGTAGTGCCTTGACCGAAGCGTGGAAAACAAACTCGGTCCAGATTAGAGGCGCAGTGAAACAGTATGCTGATGAACTGGTTCAGAATATCGCTACTATGCGAGTAACAGAGCACAAGATCATGCGCCCCGATTTCAATATCCCCGTTCGGCCCTCGCGTCGAGACATTATGCGAATGAGCATGGGCGATATGCCGGTCTTGTGGGATCATCCTCAATATCTTGAGCAGCAAGAATTGATTGTCTACACCGACGTATCCGGCAGCATGATTTCATGGTATTCGGTGGCGTTGTACCTCACGAATCAATTGAGAGAATTCGGTTGCGATCTTTATCAATTCTCCACAGTTATTTGTAAGCCGATTCCAGGCCGCGACGATAACATATTCTGGGGAACCGGCGGAACGGATTTTGACACAGTTGCGGAGCACATTGTAGCCAAGGGTTACAAAGCAGTGGTGATTATCACCGACAATTGTGATAGTTTTACGAGTGAATATATCGAATCGATGAAGGAAATCCCTGAGATTTACGCCATCTTTTTGCAAGACGGCATGCGCCCCAAAACCTACGATCCCAAAACGCATCCTTTCGGTGGCTCATGGGGGACAGAAGGCTGGCAAAAGGTGACAGAGAACTTTACAGCAATCTTTGAGTCTGATATCAGTAAGTAAGGACTTTATGATCGAAGTAGAAATCAAAGATAGTCCTATTGCTGGCAAGGGCGTCTTCGCAAAACAAGATGTGAATCCCGGCGAGCTAATTGGTGTATACGAAGGAAAGCTAGTCTGGAAATCAGAGGATATGGAGAATCCCTACGTTCTGTGGTTAGAGGACGATGCCGGGCGCTTTTTTGGCATCGATGCTCAGAACAACATGCGGTATCTGAATCATGAAGGCGAGACGCCCAATGCTGTGTTATCGGCCAACAGCCCTTTCATTTACTGTGCTCGCCCAATCGAAACAGGCGAAGAAATTACGGTTTCTTACTCCGAAGATACGGATTTTGACGAAGACGAAGAATAAGCTAAAGTTTCAACAAGATTAGCCGATGGAAACAATGTGGGCAGCTATGCCATGGCTCATGCCGAAAAATAGCAGAGGAAAAGATGTCTGACTACCGCAACGAAGCAGGACAGGTTGCGAGAGATACGCGCTGGACCTTCTGGCGTTTTCTCCCGATTGCCTTGATCGTGATTGTGGTGCTGAGTGTGGTCGGTTTCGGCCTTCGCAGTGCTGGAATCATCGGAAAGACCGCAGTCGAACGAGAAGTGTTCGAGCAGTCTTACCAACGCACAGCATCGTTCGAAGCTCGGATCGCTACTGATGAAGCGGCCCTTGCCGAAATCGAAGTGCAACTCACAAACCCCAACCTAGATGACAACACTCGGTTCAATCTGAAAGCGCAAGCTTCTGCGGCCCGAGTTCGCATCTCAACCGCTAGGAGACAGCAATGAAGAAGTATTACTACCTGATCCTCCTCTTTACCCTTTCGCTTCCCCTGATGGGGATGAGTTGCGATACCTCAACCGAGGTCAAGCAAACTCAAGCCGTCCAACGGCAGCAAGCCCAGTACGCCAAAGGGCAACCAATCCCAGCCTTCGACTGGTCGCTGGAACGCGATTTGATCATCAAGCTTTATACGATCAGAAATCAGAAAGTGGCCACTCACTCGGTGTGGCGTGGTGATTTCAGTGTGGTGGAGGGCGACTGCCCATCGTATGGATACGGTATCCCTTATGACACCAGCCTGACCAATCCGCTGATGGCCACCGACGAAGATCTTGAAGGCTTTGACAAGTCGTCGCTCGTCGCTATCGAGCAAGCCGAACCCAACGGTATTTTCGCGAGCAAGAACACTCAGGCTACCTGGGTGATGTGCCTTGGGGTAGCACCGGGCTCTGTTGAACCAGTGTATGTGGAGTCAAAAGTGACTGTATATCCTGGTCCCGTCAACGTTGACTATGCCACGGATCGCGTCACACGCAGCGGCGCTTCCACAGTCCTGATCAATATAGACCCAGTTTCGGTCAAGTAGTTCCGAAGAGCGGTCTTCGGGGTACGATTTCGTACCCCGAAGGCTCTTGGAAAGGAAAAGACTAAAGTTTCAGGAGAAGAGGTCTATAAGAGAATCATGACGACAGAATCCGAAATTTAGTTAGGATTATCTATTAACTGTAGGACCGCAGAAGCCGGTCCGAAAGAGAAAGGTGGGTGAAGAATGCACCGAGACTACTCGTATGCCGTCATTATCGGACGGTTCCAACCTCTCCACAATTCCCACGTCAGGCTGATAAAGCAGGCCCTAGAGATCGCCGACAAGGTGCTGATCCTAGTAGGCAGCGCTTACGCAGCTAGGACTCCCAAGAACCCGTTCACGTTCGACGAACGGAAAAACATGATCCAGTCTACCTTCCCGGAAACCGAGAAGGTGCCTACGAACAGCCCCACTTATCGTGACGCCTGTCGAAGCACGCAATATTGCGGCCGAATTTCTGTGGAGCCCATCCGAGACTACTTCTACAGTGACGATGTGTGGCTCGCCAATGTCCAAGGTATTTGCTCCAACTACATTGAAGACGGCGAAACTGTTGCCCTTCTGGGGGCGTACAAAGATGCGTCTTCGTACTACCTGAATCTCTTTCCTCAGTGGGAGTATGTTTCGCCTGAAGCTGGAGTTACCATGAATGCCAGTGACGTGCGACACACGCTGTTTGACGTTGGAGCCTACGGGAACGCATGGGATGACGCTTCGATTTCAGGCAGGCCTCAAATTAACCCCGAGGTTATGAGGGAACAGGATGAATGGTTCTCTAGAAATCTCCCAGTCCATGTGACCAGCTTCCTCCAGAAATTCAGGAATACTCCAGAGTTCGGTCGGATTGCAGAAGAGTTCAAGTCAAATCGCGAATACAAAAGGTCTTGGGACAAATCTCCCTTCCCTCCCATCTTCGTCACCGCCGATGCTGTGGTCACTTGCGCTGGTCATGTTCTTGTGATTAAGCGCGGCGGCAATCCAGGCAAGGGGCTCCTAGCCCTACCGGGCGGATTCGTTCGGCCGCACGAGCGAGTCAAGTCCGCTGCTCTTCGAGAATTGAAAGAAGAGACTCGGATCAAGGAGAATAAACTGATCTTGGAGTCGAGCATTGTGGACAGTGAAGTGTTCGATTACCCTGCCCGCAGCCTTCGTGGTAGGACCATCACGCACGCCTTCCATGTGAAGCTGCGTTCGAACAGGACGGGAACCTATCGAGACGCTAAGCTACCTGAAGTGAAGGGCGGCGACGACGCCAAGGGAGCGTTCTGGATGCCCATGATGGAAGTCATGCGACGAGCCGACGAATTTTTCGAGGATCACATTCACATCATCAACCGCTTCATCAACAAGTAGGTCCGCAGAAGTCGGACCGAAGGAGACAAAATGTTGAATACAGTACTGGACGATAATTTCATCTTGATCGCCGACTCATACAAGGTCGGGCACATCGATCACCTGCCGGTAGGGACTCTGAGGTCTCACAGCAACATTGTGGCCCGCAAGCCCTTCGTGGACAAAGAACACGGAATCGAGATCAACGAGGTCGTCGTGCTAGGTCCGCAAGTCGTATCTCAAATTCTCGCGTCCATCAAGATCACAGACGAGATGATTGACGAAGCCGAGATTGAGATCAACGAACAGGGCTATGACTTCCACCGAGCAGAATGGGAAGCCATCAGGGATCTTGGGCACCTTCCTCTGCTCCTCCGGGCCGTACCTGAAGGAGCGATACTTCCGGTCGGACTACCGATCATGACTATTGAGAATACGGTGGATGGCTTCGCTTGGCTCCCCGCTTACGTCGAAACTTGGGTGCAGGACATTGTGTGGACAATGACCACTCTCGCATCCAAGATGCGGTGGTTGCGAAAGCATGTCGATAAATTCACGGCTGGCACCGGAACAGACCACGAGTACGGTGAGTACATGATCCACAACTTCGGAGATCGCGGAGCGGGTGGGCAGGATAGAGCCATCATGGCAGCCATGTCTCACGCCGTGTTCTTCAGCGGATCAGATTGTCTGAGAGCGAATCGGTACCTCAAGTCATACTACAAGGCCAAAGGTCCGGTACTCTCGTCGGTAGACGCCAATGAGCATAGCACAGTCTGTGCTAATTCCGACTGCGAAAACAAGGACGACTCGGCGGCTTTCGAAATGAGTCTCAAGACTCTTGAAAGAGCGGTGGCACGGTCCAAGAGGGGCATAGGTGTCCCGGTCGCGTCTTGCCTCATCGACACATTCGATGATGAAAGATACATCAAGAAGTTCTTGCTTCCGAACGTGAAGCGTATCGAAGCAATCGGCGGTAGGTATGTTAGCCGACCGGACTCGGGCAACGCGATTGAGAAGCCGATCGAAGTGGTCAACTGGCTTCGTAGTGGGCTGCGAGAGCAGAAAATCTACGGAACCATCACCCTCGGCGACTTCTGGCATGGTCCTGCATACCTTGGGACTATCCAGGGCGATGGTTTGAAATTGTGGGACTTCCCCACCCTATTCCGACGGGCTGAGGAGGAAAAGTTGGCGGCGGACAATTTCATCTTTGGCTTCGGTGGCGGCTACACCAACGGCTCTACCAGGGATGACTTCAGCTTCTCCATGAAGGCCACAGCCAATCAGAGGGCTGATGGTACCTGGGTAGATTTGCAAAAGGATCCGAAGTCGGACCACGGCAAGAAGTCTCTCAAGGGGCGATGCACGGTGGTGCGTGACGAAGACGGCAAGTTGTCTCTCGGACCTCTTTACTCAGACGCCGATAAAACATGGTGGCAATCGAACCTTGGCGATATCATGAGACCCATCTACAACAACGGAGAAACACACACCGAAACCTTCGAACAGATCAGGGCGAGGGCACGATCATGAAAGAAAAAATTCTCAGAACCTACATGGGCGTCATTAGGGGTTCTCTCGGTGGCCGAGAAGACGGATATCCTGAGCGCAAATACTCCTCTCACACAACCCTGGAGGGAGCGGTTTCTTTGGGCTCTCGCGACTCTCATGTGGAGTATTTCGAATTGGTACCCATTCCCAAGAAGGATATCGCAGCCGCTCGCAAGGCCAGCGAAGTAGCCGCTCAACGGGACGCAATAGAGGATGTTAATCGAGAGATTAGGGATCTTCAAAGTAGGCGGAAACGCCTGAAGAAAGGGGAGTCACCGTGAAAATTTTCACAGGCAATGCTAATCCTCAGTTGGCAAACAAGGTCTCTGAGGAACTTGGGGTGGAATTGAGTAAGGCCACCGTCGAACGTTTCAGCGATGGGGAAATATCAGTCCAATTGGAAGACAATGTTCGTGGGCAAGATTGCTTTGTGATCCAGCCCACCTGCGCTCCTGTCAACAACAATCTGATGGAATTGCTCATCATACTCGACGCGATGAAGAGAGCATCCCCCCGGCGCATCACGGCTGTGATTCCGTACTACGGATACGCTCGACAGGATAAGCTAGTCAAAGCTAGAGCGCCCATTGCGGCTAGATTGGTGGCGGATTTGATCGAGTCGGCTGGAGCCGATAGAGTGATGGCGATGGATCTCCACGCGGCTCAGATTCAGGGATTCTTCAAAATCCCAGTTGATAATCTTTACTCCAGGCCAGTGCTGGTTGAGGAAATCAAGAGTAGATTCAATCCTGAATCGATCACAATCGTCTCGCCAGATGCGGGGGGCGCAGAAAGGGCGAGGGCTTACGCCAAGCGGTTTGATGCACCCTTGGCGATTATTGACAAGCGTCGTGAGAGAGCCAATCAATCAGAGGTCATGCATGTCATTGGCGACGTGAAGGATCGAAATTGTGTGATAGTGGACGACATGATCGACACGGCTGGTACTCTGTGCAACGGGGTAGCAGCGCTTCGCGAACATGGTGCCTCAAATATACTGGCTGCTATTACGCATCCCGTCCTATCGGGGCCTGCGTATAAGAATCTCCACCGGAGCCATCTCACGGAGCTAATCACCACAGATACTATCCCCCTAGAACCGGGAACGTACTATCAGCCTAAAGTCACAGTAGCCAGTATCGCGCCTTTATTGGCCGAGGCCATTCGACGGACCCACAATGAAGAGAGCATCAGTTCCCTCTTCAAATAGACCCGCAGAAGTCGGGTTGAAGGAGATCAAAATGAAGTTTGGATTCGATGTACACGGTGTGTTGGATACCCACAACGAAGTTTACTCTACCATCACTTCCGCTTTGGTAGCGGCCGGGCACGAAATCCACGTTATTACTGGAGCGATTAAGACGCCCGAACTGGCTGAATCACTGAAGTTGGCGGGCATCAGCTTCACCCACTGGTTTTCCATCGCTCAGTATCATATAGACAAGGGAGACTCAGAGGTTAAGTTCGTGAATGGGGAACCTTGGATGGAAGACGAGATTTGGAATGAGACGAAGGCTCAATACTGTCACGAAGAGGGCATTCGCCTACTCATCGACGACAGTCCTGTCTACGGCAAATATTTCGACGAGAAAAATTCGACTATCTATCTCTTGCAGAAAGATCCCAGACGACCCGACTTCTGGGACAGGATGGCGGAATTGCTGCCTAGATTCCGAGAACGCCCCAAAGCCTCTTGATGCTCAAAAGACCTACAACTACTGAAGAATGGACTGAAAAACACTACAATATGGTGGCTTGGTGGGCATCTAAGATAGCCCCTAAGCATATCAGAGAAGATGCAAAGAGCACTGCGTTTATAGCCATTGCTCAGGCTTTAGAGGAATTTGACGGAAGAGGAACCATGAACTTGTTGGCGTATGTTAGACAGATAGCTCGCAATAGAGTTATTGATTTTCTTCGTAAAGAATGGAAACAATCTACCATAGGTACAGAACCTCGTACGGAGGGTGGGCGTATCTTAAACGAGAAAACTCCTCGTGCCTGCGATATAGCAGGAGTAGGAGGTAGACATAACCTACCTACTACTCCCGAGGAAGATCTTCAGATAAAGGAAGCGGTGGCCTCTAGAACGAAGGAGAATATTCTCATAGAGAAGAACTTCCCCCTCAAGAAGAGCGGAAGTAAGGCTTGGTATAGAACAGGAATCGAAACAGTCTACAGGGGATCGTCAACATTTCACTGTGACAATATCCCGCTAGGAATTTTTAGAACCACATCAATAGGATGCGGTAAGAAAAAACGCACCAGAGAAACCAGTGTGAGCTTGGCTAAGAGAAGAGATAATGTCCCGGATCCCACAAGAGACGGATTCCCGTGGTCCTAGTCTCGCCAGCTTTGAATACGTTGGCCGCAAAAGACTCCCAGGATTATCAAGAACCAACCTGGGCTCCACGGTTCGGGAATGTCTATTGTCCAAGTGAACCAGCCATCTAATCCTCTTTGGTATTTGATCTTGATAAAGTAGGTCAGAATAAAAGAACTGGCTCCCAATAGTAAGACTTTGATCGCCACAGCTATGTATCACTCCCGAGCTAGTTTGAGCCTATCTGGCACTTCGTATTCGAAGGGAAGATCGGGTTCCGGCTCTATGATAGATGCCGCCAACCGCAGATCTTCTAGATCCGCATTGGCGAATAGCGCAGCGGTCTTTTCATCAGTTCCATATAGAGACATGTCCATGAAAGCATTGAGCAATCTCACTCCAGCATCCGATTCAGAATACCTTTGGATCTTCAATACGCAAGGCTTGTCCTGACGGCCCGCTCTTTTCACGGTTACAAATTGTGACAGCCCGAAAATATATTTGACGGATGCCAGCTTCAGGGGTTCAGTCGCTCCTTTCAAAGATTCGATTAAGATTCCGTCCCTGATGGCAATCTCTACTTTGGCTTCTTCGTAATTGTGTCTGTAATCCTCCATAGCAGTCGGTTTCTGTTTCACCAGAGCGGGATTCAGAGAGTCTGGCTTGATGGCCACCAACCTCGCAGAATCATCTTTTTTGACATCAATAATCAAATCTGTGACCTTGGTCAATTTTTCGAAGACATCAAAAACGATTATACGAGCTTTCGTTTCTGGAAAATGAGCAGCAATCTTGCCAAGAGTCTCAACTCCGTCTACTAAAAGCAGTCGTCGAGTGCCCGTGCGGGGGTTTTTGGCAAACAGCGCCTCCAGCTCATCCTCGGTCTCTGCGTCGAAAGCTGATGGAACGACTACCGTGGTGAACCTGTCTCTGTCCACCATCAAACTCACTAGTGAAGGAGCGTGAAATGCAACACCAATCATACTAAATGACTCCTAACTCTTTCGCCTTCATATGGCGTTGGATCTAAATGGAGAACGTACTCCGGTTATCTTTCTTCGTGGTGGTCCAAGTAGCGTCGAATTGAGCAGATTCAATACCAGGGCGGTGAGATGTGATAATAACAGACTCTTGACCAAGCTGCGGCAGCAACTGACTAGCAAACGCATATTCTCCCACAGGGTCAAGACCATCCCCAACCTCGTCCAGCACAATCAAATTGCACTTCTTTCGAGGCGCTACCAAATCTGCTAGGGCGAAGATGAATGCAACAGCGAGGCGCTTCTTTTCCCCTCCGCTCAGCTTCCCTACCGGATATTCCTCAGTTCCGGTCTTCAGGAACCTGCGAATGTAGAATTCGATCTCAGTGGACTCAGGATCGTTATCCACAAAGAATTCTATCCTGGGCTCTTGGAACATGACCGAGGAGTATGTGGGCAAAGTCCGGCAAATGGCATTACAGACCTTCTTGAGCTGATGGATTTTTAGCCCCTTGGGGCCATATGCCTCTTTCATGGCCATAAAGAGGGTCTTCCTGTGCTGAACCTCCTCCCAGACCTTAAGTTGCGTCTCAAGCTCTTCTAGGCGAGCTGAAAGCGTTGTATATGACTCCTTCCGGCTCTTAGCGGAGGAAATCTGAACTGCCAGCTCCGCTTTGGCCTCTTCATAGTGCTCAGCCAGCTCGGAGAGCTTGGCGTACTCTTCAGGATCCACATCATCGATTTCCGGCAAGGCCTCCAGACTGGTTTTTAGGGTGCTGATGGTTCTTAGCTTGGTGAGCTGCCTTTCAAGCTTTGCAACTTTCTTCTTGTACTCCTCCAGATCGTCTGGATTTAGCGAAGGAGGGAATTCCACCAAAATTTCGGCCAGCTCCGCTAGCCTCTTGGCGATCCTAGCGTTTTCCCTGGCCTGCTCAACTACATTCTTCAAACGGGAATTTTCAGAGGCTAGGGTCGAAATCTCATTACTACTCTCTTCCAAAGATCCTTCAGGAAGTTCTCCAATTTGCGCTATAAGTCTCGTGTGTTCTGTAACTTTCTCACTCAGCTTGGCAAGTTCTTTAGATACCCTGGCTTCGTTTTCGATCGAGGGCCGAAGAGTTTTTACTATCTTCTCGGCCCGTTCGCGCGACTTCTGGATAGATTCGACATCCAAGTCCTGCCCACAAGTGGGACACTCTGTCCCGACCAATTCTTTGGTGTTGGTTAGAATGTCCTTCGATGTTTGAAGGTCGATTCGCATTCGAATCAAGGCTTCGTTGACATCCTTTAGACGATTGCTCAAGTCGTCAGATACCCCAGAGATATCGGGCAATTGCTCTTCGAGGACGAGCCGACGCTTAATGAGCTTTACTTCTTCTGTTATGACCGTGCTCTTAGCTTGCACAGCACTGAGAGCAGCTATTGCCTCCTCTTCGTTTGTTCCTAGGGCGGAAAGGAACAATTCCTCCAATTCGGCCTTTTCATCTGTTGCCTCAGAGAGCTGTTCGAGTTTCTCCACTTTAGTTTTAAGACTGCGTAGCTTCACTTGCCTCTTACTAATGGCCTCAGGAATGTCTTCTACCTCTTGCCATTTAGGAAAAACTTCAATTAACTGTGCTTCCATGTCGTGGCGTTCTTCGATTTTGGTCTTAGCGGCATCGGCTTCTTTAAGCTTAGCACTCCAAATATCGTGTCTCTCCATAATGAAGGCTTTGGTATTCTTCAAACTAGTAAAGAATGCCTTGAAGTCTTCCTCGTTCATAGGGATAGATTTTAACTGTCCCTGCAATTCATTACGCACCGCTGCCTTTTCTGATAACGAGCCTATATTGGAGTCGATAACATTAAGCTCCTCGTTTACACCATCACGAACTGCATCATATCTGTCCAAAACGAACAAGTCAGAAAGGTAGTTTTTCTTGTCTGATCCCTTACCCGAGATTAGAACATGACCAGGGCCTTCTTGGGCTAAATAGATGTAGCCTCGAAATTCGGCTTCTGTGATTCCGATGATCTCTTTGATAAAATTGATAGAATCCTGCATGTGGCGAGTGCCTTTGGGCGTTACGTCCTTGCCATCTCTCAGGATCCTGTAACCGTCTTTACGCTCTTCTCCCTTGACACCCCGAAACTGGATGATGGAGTATTTGTGTCCATCTACCTCAATGTTGAGCTGAGCTTTGTAGTTCTGTCCGGCGAATTTACCACGAGAGAAACCTTTAGAAGTAGTCGAAAACAACACATGCTGAAGTACTTCGAATATGGTGCTCTTACCGGCCCCGTTACTGCCTCCGGTATCCTGATTATCTCCAGCCAGGAACACACGTCCCAGATTCTCCAGCGGCACATCCACCGTGGAACCGAAGGTTACAGCATTCTTGAATTTGAGGGAACGAAAACGAATCACGTAATATATCCGTATCTGTACATCAACAATCTAGCTGCTGGGGATAGCATCTCAGCAGTGATCCTATTATTTGGTATCCTGTGTCTATTGACCGTGGTAGGCACTTCTTTCAAAATGTTTTCGCAATGTTGGAGCCGGGGAGGAATAATATCCGGTTGAATAACGTGAGCGATGTTCTTGAGAAGTTCGCCATCCATATCTTCCAGTTTGTATCTAATGTAAACTAGATCAGCGCGTTGCATTGCTGCAAACTCAATCCACAAATTCCAGTTGGCCCACCAGAAAATGAGGCGTTCAATCTCCTCAGGGCTCTCTGCCTCTTCGGACACTCCATCGGGCCATATCCAATCTTGGGTTTTCTCCCAGATGAATCTCTTCCAGGGAAGGTGTTTTTTATACAAGGGATCTGAATCGAGTCCTGCATTCTTACCCCAGGTGCGAAAGTAACTATCTCCTCCGGGAGGTAAGTTGGAGTTCAGAACCTTGATCGGATCTCTCAACTGATGAAAAACTACAGTGCCTGCTGGAAGCTGAGCAATATGAGGCGCGGCCATCCAACTTACATCTCCCCACACACCTGATCTTGTTTTTGAGAACGTCTCGCATTTTAAGTTGTTCAAAAACCTCTCATGGGAGCAGTTAAGACCCATCTCGTTGAGAACTAAAGAGATGTACTTGGTGCCTGATCTCGGCAGAGAAGCAATAACGTACCTAATCTGGTGACCCATTACTCACGCCGATTTCAGATTTCTTATCTGGGATGGAGAGGATTGAACGAACCCCCAATTTGGAGCTAGCTGCACCAAGGATATGTCGCAAAGCGCCCGCCGTCTTCCCTTGTCTCCCTATTAATTTGCCCACATCTTCTTTTGCCACATCTACGTCGAACACGACAGTAGTACCTGAGGAGATAACTGAAATGTTGATATTATCTTCGTCATCTACTAAGGCGGTTACCATACTAAGCAACATATCTTCCAAAATGCGCGCAGCTTCTCGGTCCATTTTTTTGGTTTCCTTTTAGCTTTCAGTGTTAATATCTGGGTCGATTGGACAAAAACCATCGCAATTGATTCTTTCTGAGTCCACAGCTTCGTTAGCGAAGCGGTCGATGCTAGAGACAAGCTCTTCATACCGCTCTCTAGAAACAGTCTCCTCAGGGACATATGCGTACGCGCTCTCATTTATCTGCGGCATCACCGAGCACGCACGAACTGAAGACTGGTTCTCTAGAATCATTTCAGAGAACTCGCTGTAGTTTACTGTTTCGGGATCATACTTGAGCGTATAGCTCACCTGATTATTCCTGCCTGGGCCTCCTAACCAATATTTCTCTAGTAAACGTAGCCATGAGTATTGATCGGCAGGTGTGACATCTTTTGCTGTGACTACAGCATCTTTCATCATATCCACGATAGGCAGCCTAGTCGGGAACCCGACGGCACAGTGCCCATGATACTGATGTTTAATATCTTTCACGGGATAACCACGATCCTTATGCAGTTGAACAGCGGGGTCATCCAAGGAATACTGCACCCACCGAACGTAATACAGCATAGCAGGAAGATGTGCCCCTTCTGTGCAATCCATGACCTTACTAACCGTGCCGCTGGGCTTCAGGGTAGTGAACGTATGAGGGATGGCGACATTAGTCGCTTCGGCAAAATTCACAGCAGCTTGTTCAACTCCTCGGCGCATCTCGGCAATAAAAGCCCAGAACTCGAAGGACTTGTTCTCATTTAGCAGGTCCCAAAATGTTAGAGCAAAATGCTTAAAAGCGAACTCGTGAATACCCGTCAAGCCAACACCGATGCGGTTAGTCCTAGATACCTCGCTTTGGTAGAGAAATGGCATACGATTGACCCGCATCAAGAAATTAGCCATTAAGGGAGAGGCATCTAGAGCCTCTTGCAAATTTTCAACATTCGCTAAACAAATGTCGCCTATCACGCAATATCCACCCATGATAGACAAAACGATCTCGCCGCAAGGGTTCACGATAAACTTATAGCGTTTCTTTTTGGCCCATTTCAAGGTATTCTCAATCAGCTCCATGGTTTTGTCATGAAGCTCCAGAGTCTCTATCATTTCTTTGCTGAGATAGTTATCTGCTTTAATACTGTCAAGACCTGTTTCGTTGTTTGTAAGTTTATCGACATTGAGAAAGCCAGGTTCGCCGGTTCTATCGAAGTACGCTGCACCAACAGCGGCCTCGAAAACACGTCGGGCGTGCGAAGGCTCTGGTCGCAGCGCCTGTTCCCAAAATTCAGCATCTACAGCTATAGAGTTGTTCGCCGTGTAGAGTTTTGCCAGCTCGGATTCAACACGCTTGATGTCGATGAACTCGATGACATCTTTGTCTCTCCAGTTCTTGGTAGCGATCCGTGCAGAACGTCGAATACCGCCCATAGTAACGCACATTGACAGGTAATGGTCTATGAATATAGCTTGCTTCCAAGCTTTCATACCAGCGCCTTTGATTGAAGCGACTTTATCCAGCGATTGCATGAAGGGTATGGGCCCAGAAGCAGGCCGTCCCTGTTGACCTTTGATAGGTTTTCCCTTTTCTCTCACGTGCGTAAAATCGAAAATAAACAGCTTATCGCTATGCTTAGCTTGAGCAGCGGCGGTTTCTAAAACTTCTACTACTTTGACCCAGCCCTCGGCGGAATCCCCAACCTCAAACCAACGTACATCCTCCGACTCACTGTCGTACTTGTGCTTAGCCTCTGCTAGAGATTCTATACCCAATTGCCAATCTGGATGCTCCTCTGCGAGCACAAATCTCGTGTTGGGCATGAAGTCCCAATTTACGCGACAAATGTCAGAATCGTAGCAGCGACCAACTCCTGCGCCCTTGAGCAGTAACCAGAATTCGATGAAACTGAACATGGCAGTCGCGCAATTTATGTAGATCTCACCGATCTTATCTGGTTGCCGCAGATCCCCATGCTGAAGATGCCGTCCCGAAAAAGGCATAATACCGGCTTGCGCCAGCACCATGGTCTCCTCTAATTCAGATTCGTACTCTTCGCGGGCTCTTGGATCCAGCGAAAAGTTTCCACTGACGACCTCTGATAGCCGTTCACTCCATGACTGAAATCCTTCTTCAGTCTTGCGAGCGTATTTGTTTTCCCATACTGAACGGGCCATCCCGTTAGGGACGGTGAATTGGCGCATTCCTTCACTCCTCTTGAGCATTCCTTACCTGAGCATTCCTTACCTGAGTTACGAGGCGCGCAGTCAGAGCCACGAGCACATGATTAGCATCAACTGCATATTGCTTCACTAAGGCAGCACTCTTCACCATCTCATCGAGCATACCAGACATTATTTCAGTGCTGATGCTTCGTTTGGTGATCTCATTCTCTTTCAGAGTGTTGGCCCAACGATCGGAATATGTGGTTATCAGTTTGGGGCTAAGCATAGAGAACATAGCCTCCTGATGCGTATCCATCGCACATGACAGGAAGTAGTCCACGTTCTCAACAATGCTGACTACACGCAGGGCCGTGACATAATGACCTTTATAGATTGAGAGCAGGTACTTATGAAGATAATCACTGGGCGGTACCAGCACAACCTGCTCAATAGCTGATAAGATCTTTTCGGTATCGGCAACATCCCCACCACCAGCAGCATAATTACAGACAGCTTCCATAGCCTGCAGGGCATCGCGAGGATGTCCACGAGTTACATGAGCGATCTGCTTCAAGACTTCGATTGGAAAATCAAAACCTTCTTTTTTGGCAACATCCTTCAAGAGGATAGCACAATCCTTGAGGGTCACTTTGCTGAGTCTGAGCTGCTGACAACGACCTTTGATAGTATTTGGCAGCTTCCCCGGTTCATTAGTGCAAAGTATAAAGATGGTTTTCGCTGAAGGCTCTTCCAAGACTTTCAAGAAAGCCTGTTTGGCTTGAGGAGTCCATTGGTGGATTTCATCGAGAATGAAGATACGGTAGTTCTTTTTCGGGGCGTAACGAGATCCTTTGATAAGCTCTCGCACATCATCAATACCGCGAGCTTCCGCGCCATTGATTTCTATCGTATCTGTGAGCTTTGTACTATCCGAGGCTTCGTCATTCGCCATGCGAGCAATGATGCGAGCCAGAGTGGTCTTACCAGAACCGGTCGGACCTGTGATGAGGAAAGAGGGAGCAAGTTCTTTGCGTTCGAACATCCCCTTTAGCTGAAGAACTGCCGCATTCTGCCCAACCATATCTTCCAGCACCAGCGGTCTATACTTTAATGCAAACGACATCAGCTACTCCTTCCAATAGTGGATAGATAATCCTCCACATGCAAATACTTTAGTGAATATTTACTGTCTGTGGCCCACTTTATTTCTGTTGGTGACCACTTTTACAGGCATTCTATAGATGTTGCAAGGTTGTTTTCAAATTTAAGCTTATTTTTGCCTTAAATCAGGGACAACTCTCAATTGTCTCTTGCAAAGACAAAAAGCAAAAAGATCAAAAAGTTGAGTTAATTTTCCCCGTAATTCAGCTTCTGTAGAGTTGTTCTCCACGATTATGTCGCAGTCGTTTCTGAGAACTTTGCATGTGGGGTCTATCTTAGGAATTCGTTCCGAAGCGTCCACCCAAATGCTCAAATCTGCGAGGTGCCTCGCCGCCAAGAATTCGACTCTGCTGCGAATACCAACGTACATGTCGTAAGTCTCAAATATGGCCTCAGATAAACGCGATTCATTACCTGAGTTGAAAGCTCTGATTGCGTCATACCAATCTGTTCTGTGGTTGGCTCTATCTTCATAACATTTCTCCAAGGAATCGTAGGTGATCCCCAGCACGTCTTCTAGGTAGGGCTTAACTACGAATTCCGCGCAGAACATGGAGGACGACTCAAAAGTCAGGCCGTAATACTCTCGAATAAACTCTGCAACAGTATCCTTGCCGTGTCTTCCATGCCCAACTATGAATAGTTTCATTTGAAATCCTTCATTCGGTCTGTGATGGCCTTCCAGATCTCAGATATTATTTCATCTCGCTGAGGCCAACTCAGCGGCAGATCGATTTCGAAGATGAACTGTCGTGACCCATTATAGACCACCCAAGTCGGGACCGACAATTTGGAGAAGATGCGCTGCCACAAATTCTCTAACATTCGAAAAGAGTGTGTGGAGAAGAGAATGTAAGGCTTCTCCGGCAAATTCACATGACCTTCATAAACATGCCCTGAGCATGAAGCTAGCACAGTTATAGATTCTTGTTCTTCGAGTTTGGTAAGAATCTCGTAGATAGGGGAACCTTCCTGCTTACACCTCTTGCATCTCATTTACAGTACTTCTCCTGCACCCACTGGACCGCTTTCTCTTGTAGTTCTGGAGATATACCCTTAGTGTGCAAAAACTCAGACAAGCCCTCTGTCAGAGAATCACTAAATTCCATTTCGACCGGCTGGAGTGTTTCGTCGTCATCCTCTACAGAAACTCCCTCTGTTTTGATGACGTTCTCTGGTAGGTTGATGATACCCTCCAGAGGGCCCAGGTACCGTATGTAGCACTCTGTTGGCCACTTCTCTGGCACCTTTGTTAGGGTGACAAAGGGCTTGATTCCCTCCAGCTCAACTAGCTCAACCTGTGGCTCCTCGCCCTTCTCCACTGTCACCACTAGCACGCCTTTCGGCTGAGAATCCCCGAAGTCATGCTGAATGGGTGCCCCACTGTACCAAGCCTTGTCAGCCATTTGCTGGGACTTGTGAATATCGCCCAATGCCCAATAGTCCACGAAATCGCAGTCCTTCGGTATTCTGGGGCCGCCGCTCAGTGAGACTCCTGTTTCTGCGATGCTACCGCTGATAGTGGCATGGAGCATCATTACGAACGGCAGGTCATCATCGGCCTTCCCATAGAGCTTTGTTACGGCGTTCGATAGTTCCTTGGTGGACATGTTACTGCGAATAACCGGGATGACGCCAATGTGCATATCCGGGAGCTTTACCAGCCGGGCCTCCCCATCCACAATGGTCGTGTTGGCCAGCCCACCGAAATCATTGATGAGGGAAGGAAGCCACATGTGGGAGACTCCAGTGACCAGCTCATCGTGATTGCCGTTGCATAGGACTGTTGTATACCCGCTGGCATCGTGAGCAAACAGACGCTCCATGAACGCCTTTTGCTCGCTCCAGCGAATGTATTTGGATTCGAAGATATCACCGGCCATCAGTACAGTTTTGGTACCATTTGACTCGGCAGCTTTGAAGATGCTGTCCAGCATCAGCTCTTGGCGCTCTAGATAATCCGGTAGGGTTCGGCTCTTGCCAATATGAAGGTCCGCTGTATGTACAAATTTAGGCATTTAGGTAAGGTAGAAGTTCATCAGGTTTTAGGATAACTGTGAAGGCTCGATATATCATTACATCGTCCTTGTTCAAATTATAGTCAACACCGATCATCACCTTTTTAAGGGCGCGTGCAAACCCTGTCTCCATCCCACAGTCTTTCCCGTAGTCTTTAAGAATACACACAAAAAATGTACAGTCTTCAATGAACCACGTATTAACTCGAAAAATCTCATCAGGGCCCTTATCCTGGGGTGTGTCAATACATGCACACTTAACGTCAAAACCTGCTGCCGTTAAATCATGTACCCATTTTCTATTTAGTTCGAGATGTTTATTAGGGGAACATCTTTTCTGCCCAGCCCATTTCACACTCCTATCGCACGGAAATCGTAGTCTCCATGTCCGATATTGTTCCCCACAGATTCTTGAGCTGCCTCGAACCCTGCTATCTGAAACAACATTTTGAGAGATTTCTGACCAAAAATGATAGGATGGACAGAAAAATGGAACTTAGTCAAGTGCCATCTCGTTAACCCCTCTGTGTCATTCAAAGGAGTCCTAATAAACATGATGCCGCCGGGATTCAGTAACTTCTTCGCCCGCATCACCGTCGGTAGAGGATCGTGGAAATGCTCCAACACATGTACCAAAGTGATGACATCGAACTTTCTATCAAAGTCATGCTTCATGAAGTCATCTTTGATGACTGGCACATTTAGCTCTGTAGCATATTCTAGGGTTTTATTGCACCCATCGATGCCACAAATATCTTCGACTCCGTGCGTGTTTTTCAAGAAATCCAATAACATCGGATAGCTGGATCCGATATCTAATACGGAGCTGGGATTGTATTGCTGAAAAAGGCGCTCGGCAAGCCACTTATAATGGCCTCGCTCCACAAGCATGGATTCTTTTCGCTTGTCCGCTTCGTCATCAGCTTCATATTGAAACGGAGGCGGAGGAAACTGAATCCACAAACCGCACCTCTGGCAGCTCTGATAAGGCAGCTTATCCGGGACGTTGCTCTTACAAGCTTCCTGATCTGGCCTGAGGACGGCGGGCTTGAACTCCTGCCCCCGACATACTGTGCATTCACTCATCGAAACGCTCCGAAATCCTACCCAGAGCGGCAGTAAGATCGTCCCTCCACTGCTCAAACCAGATCTTCGAGTGGTCCTCTGTTAAAGCGATTTGTTTCTGTGCTTCCTGATAAGCAAGTATCCTCTCGTTGTAGTGATCTATCACTACGTCATTCTCGTATCTGAACCCGTACAGATAATGGTCTGGGTTAATCTGCTGCTTGTGTATATTTATGATTTTTGTCATATGGTTGTTAATCACCAGAGTATCTATCTGGCCGTTCTCATCCATCTTGCCAAAGCTGATAAGCATATCAGAATGGGCATTGGTGAGGGTCTTGGTCCAAAGATCCTCCAGCGCTTCTTGCACGTTGTTAAATTCTTTTTTCATTTTACAGCAACCCTCTGTCGCCCACATAGCTTAGCCTTGCGCGTAAGGTCAATAACGTGATTTAGGGCGCGATATGCGTAGCGAACAACTTTTTCGTCGGCCCTGATTTGCGTAGTGGAGCGGCAACCATTGGCTTGTATAATGTCGATGGTGATGAGACCTCTATTTTCCCTCTTAGCTTTCTCCCGCATCTCTTTATCATATGTGACTCTCACGGAGCCCTCCTCGTATTAACAGCAAATTTATTTCTTATCTCATCCCTATCTTCTGGTTCCATGTACTCTATATACAAATACGCCCAAGGCGTACTCATAATCGGACGGAGGATGTGCTGTACTTCCTCCACTTCATATTCGCTGCCTCCTGAGTAAAAAATTAGCTTCTCTCCTCTTCTAGGAAGAAGCTTAAATTCGAAACGCCCTACTAGCCCACCAGGCAGCACTCGCTCTACGCTGGGGCCATACTCGTGCCGATCATTGCACACAACTTCAACCAAAATATCAGTCATAAATCACCAAGTTGGGAATGCGCGGATGAAGATCCAGTGCCAAGGGAATAAGCCATTGCAAATTTCCTAATACAGTGGGAGGTAGATGGCGCGCATGCCATACTATGATCTCTTCATCTGTTGTGGTTCGCAACATTTTAAGATCTACGCCGAAAGCACGAAAAAAGCGACACTCCATTCCCCACTTTCTTGTTCGCTATTGCCCTGCATTGCCACAAACTGCTCCCACTCATGCTCAGGGACACCCAAACCAGTCTCTTCCTCGAATTCCCGCACCATTGCAGCACGGCTAGATTCCCCTTCCTCTATTTTCCCTCCAACTCCGTTGAGGTAGCCTTTTTGCCATTCTGGCCGCTTCTTGCGAACCAAAGCAACATTTTCATCGTCATCAAAAGCGAAACCGACTACGTAAGCTGTCATTATGCATCCCCACTTTGAGGAGTATCGAAGAAGCGCTCAAACGCATCGCCTTCACGTAGCTGCGTCCAGCACGCCTCTCGCAATGCCCCCTCGTTCTCTGGATCCAACACTAGCTTTTTGAAGCCTATCCAATCCACATCTCGATCAAACCCATCCAAAGTGATTTGGAACTTAGTGCCGGATTTTTTGATCTGTCCTGTCATTTTGAGAAACTGGAAGGTGTCGAACACAGGATCGATGCCGGGGCCGGGCCGTCCATTCGATTCGAACCACCATCTGATCCAGCAGTAACGATGCGGACTGAAGTCCTTGCTCTTTTCGCACATCAAATGAGAGAAAGTGTACCTATCAATACCTATCCCATCCCAACACGGTTCCTCGCTAGTACCTCCGCTATTTTTGGAGTACCCGGCAGGAACACTCCTCTTCCTAAGGAGGGCACGGTTGTCGTGGGCGTGCGCAACTGCTTTTCCACCGGGTGCGTATTCGGGATTACCAAATTTAACGCCCGGCTTCTCTCGAATCTGATTGGTGGCAACGATGGTGAAGCGTTTCGCCACCATCAAGGCTGAGACTCCTTTCAGATGTGTGCCGAAAGCTCTGGCCAATAGTGCCTGAGCGCCACTGTCGTCCTTCCATTCCTCTTTTTTCTTACCCACAAGGGCTTCGGGCATCATGGTCGCAAGGGAGTCGATATAGAAAATACCCTGTGCTCTGCCATCATCAGCAGGAACCCATATGTCCTTAGTTTTTCGGGAAAGCTTCACATCGAACGGCATGCCCTTCGCTTTAGCCACCGTTTGCTTCATATCCTTGTACACGTAGTACCACTTATCATCGTACTGGCGCTTGTCAGGATAAAGGTGCATCAATCGGCTCATGAACTTCAGAGAAGCTTCTGCCGTTTCGGGAACGAAATACCTGAGGTGAGGGCCCGCTATGAAACCGTGCTCCGTCGTCGCCTTTTGTTGAGCATCCTCTTCCTTGAAGTTACCATACAGCTCTACGCCGATCCTGCTCCAATACGGTGGGTCGGCAGAGCCCTCATGGTCAAAGAAGAACGAATCAATTCCCTTCTTCTGAGCCTCGGCGATGCTACTAGCGCAAGCTGTTGATTTCCCTCCAGCCTCGGGTCCATACTGCCCACAGAAGCGGCCGGGGGCAAAGCCCCCACCCACTGCCAGATCGTATGCGAGGAGCCCCGTGGAGACAGCAGTCTCCACGAAGCTCGCTCGATTCATGCTGACTGGAGTCATACCCACACTCTGGCTAACTTCGTCGATCAAGTCCTCGTAGTTAGGCTTCCAGGGAGCGGATTTCTCCTTCTTCTCTACGTCTTTCTTTTTGCGAGGCATCAGTCGTCGTCATCTTCGTCGAAGTCAAGATCATCTTCCTCTGCCTTCTTCTTGGCTTTGGTCTTCTTGGCCTTGGTCTTCTTGGCTTTGGTCTTCTTGGCTTTGGTCTTCTTAGCTTTGGCTTTCTTTTCTTCAGCTTTCTTTACTTCTTCATCGTCGTCGTCGTCAAAGCCGTCGTCTTCACCCTCATCGTCGCCATCATCGTCGCCATCATCGTCGCCATCATCGTCGCCATCATCGTCGCCATCATCGTCGCCATCGTCTTCGTCTTCGTCGAAGTCGAATTCGTCACCATCATCATCGTCTAGATCGAGGTCATTGTGATCATCCTTGAATCCCTCTTCTTCCTCTTCGGCGACTTTTGCTTTGCGCCTTTTCCGACTAGGCTTCTCTCCTTCATCATCGTCATCCAGTAAATCGACTCCCTCTTTCATCGCACCAGACTTTTTGGTCTTTCGCGCCGCAAGAGCCTCTTCTATAGTTTCCCCGTGCTCTACGATGATGTAGCCAGAACGAGCAAGAGATTCCTGGATCTTTTTAACGTCATCCTTGGGATAAATATTCACAGTTTCCGGGACTTTTTCGAGTTGCTTTTTCTCTTCCGTAGAGAGGGGAGAGGAATCACCTAGCTGGATGTTGTACTTCGCCTCCGCATTCGCGTCCTTATCGTACTTGAAGAAAAGGTCGAAGCCTTCATCGGGATCGGTGGGATCGCAGTCTTTCTTGTACTTCGCGGTGTGCAGCTCAATGGCATTCTGCACAGCCTTTGCGAAGGCAGTCGGAACTGTCGCGCATTGGATATCGCTAAATTTCTGCGACTGACGATACTTCTTCTTCAGCGGGATGCCTGCGCGTTCCTCTTGCCGCTCACGATCGATGAAGAAGATGAGGAAATTCTTAGTGGGCTTCAAACGATCCCATTTTTCCTCACCTGTGTCCGGGTCCACATACTTGAAGTGGGCCTTGCGATACAGGCATTCGTTGCCTGTGAACTCCTCCTCCGCCGCGTCAAAGTCTATGCACACTGAAGGGTAGCTCTTGGCCTTGGTTTTATACGGATCGTAAGCCTTGCTCGCTTCCGTAGGGACCCAAAATCTCATGAAGGGCTCAACATACGCTACGAGACGGATGGGCTTGTACTCGCCCTTGGCCATTTCTCGAATATCCCTCATCGCGAAGGGGAGATCTTCTTCCCAACGAGCGCCTTCGTCTAGCCCTGTTTTTACGTCTTTGAATCTCTTAGGCATTGTTTTATTTCCTTATTGACCAGTTGTCTTTATGGATTGTTTATGGATTGTTTATAGTTTGCTACACTGATTCCTTCTTTTTGTCTGTACGATCCTTTTCCCTCGCCGTACTCGCTACAGCACGAGCATGCTGAATGAGGAAAGTGCCCGCTGAATCGTAACCATTCTTGATGAGGACACGTCCGGCCGGAAACCAACTTTCGTATTTGAGGATGGAACCGGGCTCTTGAGTAGACTGGGACTCCATAACCTGCGGCGCAGCAGGCTTCGTGGGCGCAATAGACACAGGAAGCTTCGGTACTGCGGCAAGCTTTGGAGCAGTAGCTACAGGAAGCTTCGGTACTGAGACAAGCTTCTGTACTGTAGAAGTTCTTTTGGCGTTAGGAAAGGTCCCAAGATTCTCAGGTCGATAATCGCAAGCATCATTCGAAAGGAAAGCGATTCGGTGGCGATGCTTCGGATTTGTGAGAAGTCTGATGAGGTATGTGGATTGCTGCGACTCTAGCACCTTGCCCTTCTTGCCCTTCTCGCCCTCGCCCCTCTTCACCTCTCCATTCTCGTCTGTCCCTACGTTCTTCAAGAGGACGTATACCATAATCGCCCGCCGATATCCCAAATTGCTGGGTTTATTCGAGAAGGTGATTTTATCGTGGAAAAAAGTCTTGTCCATACGAGTGAACAACTTTAACTCATCGAATGGTACGGAGACGCCATCAATGTCGAAGCGTTGGTTCCTCACTTTCGATTCTCCTGTGAAGAGACCATATACTGCGCCCGGATTTTTCGGATTATCCTCCAAGGACTTCAAACTTCCCTGGCTAGTAGGCACGGCGATAGTCGCAGTACCATCGTTATGGTCCTTCCACCAAAATCGCCCCGCGCGTTGTTGATACCCTTGTTGCACAAGTTCGGAAGGAGTGACCCATTTCGGCCACAGTGCTGCAGGATAAGATCTATTTGAAGGTACGTTTTTTCTCGGCATTGTATTCTCCTATGCCATTTTGGTATTTATTAGTTGTGACCCACTTAGGGTCTTCACGGATATCTTAGTCTTTATACAATGTGTGCTTAACTTTGGTGGTGAAAATGCATCAATGCAAGAGTTTGTCTAATTTGCTCTCTAAGAACATCGACTCGAAGGAACTCTGTATTCTTGTGAAGATGCGAAATTGTGCCAAATTTAAGGGAAATATACCTCTCTGTGGCCAAATCTAGGTTCGACAGCATCTCGACCAGGGCGACACCCAGCTCATTACCGCTTTGATATTCCTCCTGCGACGAATCCACTAATGTATCCAGCAACTTGGCTGTGCCGCCATCAAGTTGAACCGGCTGATCGATCGGAACCAGCTTAATTACGCTGACGTACTGGCGAATTCTTTCGGAATCTTCCTCAATCTTTTCGCCACGTTCCAGTTTGTTGTACATATGCCAAACAGCGCTGGGAATCTTGAAGAAGGAAACCTCTTCTTTCAAAGACAATAGAATAGATTGTCTTACCCACCACCGAGCATATCCTGAGAAGTAGGTCTGCCTTTCCCGAAAGAAGGTGGATATTGCTCGCATGAGCCCAAATACGCCTGCTTGGAATACATCTTCAAAAATCGCTCTAGAGGGGCCGGATAGTTTGCTGGCTTCAGCGAATACCAATCGCAGATATGGCTGAATTATTGTATTTCGCAGGTCTGTATAGCGCTGATGATGAAATTCCACTCCTTTCACCACCCCGTAGAGGCGCTGTTGATCCAAACCCGTCAGAGTTTCTATCCTTTCTTTTTGGAGTCTGATGCGACTCATTCGATGACCGAATGCGCCCTTGAGAGAATGCGCTATTCGCGCTTCCTCTACACATAGAGCGTTGTAATCTGTCGTGATTCCGATGAAGTTATCGATCAATTCTTCATAAATAGCTCTAACCCAGGACATCTTGAGCAGGAGATCTTTGGTGCAGGAGATGTTATTGATCGTCTTTCGGCAGATGGTATGGTGCAGAAGCTCACCACACAAAGCAACCCATTCATCCTCGGAATGCCGTTTTTGGTTGTAAAGCACACGACCGTAGGTCATGTTGCCCATGGCCCTAATAGCAACCTCGGAAAGACGATTCTCCACAAATCGGCACGGAGAGTCGAGCAAATAGCAAACGCAGTTCCATATCTCCTCGTCCATTTCGTCGAAGGTGGAGTCGAGCACTTCTCGGGTCAGTAATTCTTTACTGCTGAACACACCAGATCGGATGTGTTCCAGAGAATCTATGTTGTCTTCTTTCATCAAAAACCTGACTTATTTCTCTAGTATGAAAACCCTTCAAGAAATGTTAAATGACGCCGGACACCGATGGTCCGGTCTAGCTGCAAGGGCAGGCTCTGTGAGTATCTCCGGCATGAAATCCGGTTTCCGGCCCGGCTGGAAAGTGCCTGACCCCTCTTTTTACCAATATGAAGGTGTCCAAGAGGTTCTCTTCGTCACCCATGGCGGCACTTCCAACATGGGTGTCACTTACCTGAAGGACGGCACCAGCTACACTAAGCCTTATCGCACTTTGTTCCGTTTCCCTCTCGAACAATCTACGGGGCAGCCTTATCCCGCAGGGGCCGGTTTGAACATCCCAACCTATGTTAGCTGTAGCTGCCCTGCTTTCCGTTTCTTTTGCGAACGCCAAGCGACCGATGAGGATTCCTCCGACATCACGTTCTCTAATGGCGGCGCTTATCGGGTGAATACGCCTACCTACATTTGCAAACATTTAGTAGCTACAGCTAGACGGGCAGTTGCGGAACGCCTGAAGGTCGGCACCGGAGTCACTGGCGATACTAAGGGACCAGAGCCTAAGAAAGTGCAGCCCAAACGCCGTGATCCCATGCGACCTATTCGTCCCGCTGAACGTTCTGATTCAGTCAATCCCAAGACTAGCAAGGTATCTGCCACCAGCACATTCGGCATTCCCCAGACATGGCTAGGTCGTCTGATGTACATCCTCTTCAATGAGAGGACCGGGCGCTAGTCTCTTCGCCCGTATCTGACTCCAGAGCACGAAGAATGTCTGCACTATCTTCAACGGTCTTGTGAGCAAGCCTATGGAAATCGCTACATTCACGAGCAACAACCTTCAGAAGTCCCTGCGTGACATCGGCCAGCGACTCATTAGGGACGAGCAGTACTCCGTGACCAGGGTGATATCCAAGCCACTCCAACCGAAGCTTGAAGCTGCAGCAATCATCCTGAACCTCCTCCGAAAGATCACATGCTAGGCCAGCCACAAAACGGAAAAGGTTTTCCGGCTCTCCTCTCACATGGAAGTATATATGACCGTCGCCTTGACAAGACGAGAACGTCTCGACCATTGGAAAGGCATTCAAGGCTTCGACGACAGGCGCAATGCGCTCATCTACCCAGGCATTGACCTTAACCAATACTTCAGGGTGATTACTCACTAACCAGCATCTTCCGATTGATTCAGCGCGTCCACGTAGAAACTAACGCTATCGCAATTTTCTTTCGTGCATCCGTCGCTGCCGCCGCAGCTCAAGGAAAAATCCTGACTATAATTCATGGCGATAACATCAGTTTCTGCCTCAGGATTGTATTCCTTGAGTTTCTCAATTAGTTCTGCTACCTTCAGTTTTGCTAACTTCATGCAAGAGTCTCCCTACACGACTCCATCAAATCGATGGTGTCATTCCAAAGATCTAAAAAATCTACCCTGTCAGTGCAACTATCAACTCGTTTCGTTAGCTCGCGCACATCGTAACCTATCATCGGGTTTACATCGGCGTGTAATCGCAGTTTGTTCAACGCCACAACGCCGATTCTCAGTAATATAGCTTTTTCTTCTTCGCTTTTAACATTATCGCAGTATTTTAACAGTCTATCGAGCAGATTTCTGAATCTGATTAGACTGATTTGATCCATTCCCCTCCTTCTTTGGCGGCGCAGGCGGCGGAGGAGGCTTAGTCCCAGGGTTTGGGTTCGTATTAGGGATTTTAGCCATCTATGTCATCTCCTCTGCCCGCTTTTGCTCGCTTTTGCTCTATTTGTCTCTGTTTCCATAGTCTCTTTAGATATTTTGCTCTATCTGGCCGAAAGCATTGAAAAGCATATTCGCAGTATTTGACTTTCTTCGCGTAATGCTCATCTGGGCACACGGCCCTGGCGTTCTGTACATTACCTTTCTCTAGCATTTCCGCAACTTCGGGCACTTCCTTGCGTACATTCTGTAGCTCGGTCGCGTCCCGGGGATGAAAAATGATCTTCATTCGATTCGGATAGTCTCGGGGAATGTAGCAAAAAGCGATCCCTTCGATCTCCTGATCGAGCCCCCATTCTTTCGGGGTGGCCATTTCCGCGTAGGTTGTGGCCTGGGAGATATGAGGAGGATCAGGGACCTTCAAAGCCCTCACTATCGAGAAAGTAGCCTTTGTTTTGACTTCCAATAGGTACAGGTGCCCAGCCATCAGTATTATGCCATCGCATTTACCAATTAAGCCTGAAATAGGGTCAATTAAGGCAAATTCTTCGTATTTTGTAGCGTAACCTGCGTTGCACGGAGATTTCTCCGGCCCAATTGGGAGATCGTCTTTATCAATTCCCCGCTCCCACTCCAGGCGCTTTTCTCCGCAATATGGCGTACCTAAATTAGGGGAAGATGTCCAATAACATTTCTTACATTTCCACTTGCCATAAAGTATGCCAGCCCGACCAAGGTAAGTTTGAACTAGATCATGAGTCGTGGAGCCTAAAGAAATGAAGATGCGCTCCATAAAGCTGTCCCCGACAGATACATCCATCGGGTCCAATTCAGCAAACAAGTATTGAACTTGACAAAACGGCAGGGAAGAAGGACGAATTTGCACTCTAAACGAGGCTTTCCAACTTTCGTAGTCGGTCAGCATCTTGGGAATGTGGCTGAGAATGCGTTTATGATTGGTCATAGTCCTTCTTTAGTCTAAAGAGAGTATATGGGTCCGGCAGTCCACGGCGACTCTGAATATCTATCCATAAATTGGCTGTCGGACTCACAGGAACCCAAATGGCTGAGATAGATCGAGATTTCGTCATAGATCAACTGGAACGATCGGTTTCCAAGACCAAGATCCTACGTAACGATATTATGATCGTTTGCCCCTTCCACGCAGACACCAACCCCTCGTGCTCTGTCCACATCTCGGGACACAAGCTCCCAGTGGGCGCGTATCACTGTTGGTCTTGTGGAGCCAAAGGCCCGTGGGGCAGGCTCGCCGATAAGCTGGGGCTGGAAAGCGGAGAATATCATCACCCCTCAAATCCGTTCCGTGCGAAAGCGCGGGCGATGCAGCGCCGAGAACAAGAAGAATTAAAGCTTCGCCGCGCCATGTTCGTGAACCATCTACCACGTGGCTGCTCTCCTTGGGAGCACGGGGATTTTCGAGAATTACCGGAATCGTTTCTCATCAAAATTGGGGCTCTCCGCTACTACGATGATATTAGTGACTGTTTCCGTATCGTCTTCCCTGTAAAGAACCGTGTCGGCGTAATAATCGGCAGCGCCGCTAGACTGCTAGATGCAGGAGCCAAGCCTTGGCTCAATTCCCCAGGGCGATGGGCTAGGAAGGTACTTTATCCTATCGAGCTTCTCCCCAAGAACGTCGAGACTGCGGTTCTCGTGGAAGGTCCTTACGATGCTCTGAGATTGAATCACCTTGGCATCCCCACGCTGTCTATTTTGGGAACCCAGAACTGGTCACCACAGAAGAAATCTATTTTGGATGCATGCGGAATCAAGAACATCATCATTTGCATGGATGGGGATGTGCCGGGCCGCGTAGCAGAAAGCGCTATATTCGCTGACACGGAAGACAAATTCAAGAGGAAGCGCTTCCGTCTCCCCTTCGAGGATCCAAGGGTCGATCCCGGAAACATGTCTATGGAGCGAATCGAGGTTCTCAGAGAATTCTTGGGTTAGGTAGGAGCGTCCGCTACAGCATCAGGGAAGCCTACTACCAAATCCGAACCATTGGCGTGCCACCCGCTACTTGTAGTCAGCCCCGTGTCGAACGCGAGAGATGTATCGGGCGGGATCAAGTTTGATTGATCTTCTCCAAAGCGATAGTAGTGTTCAAGATCGCTCTGACTGACGTACGCTCCTTGATTCACAAGCCAATCAATAGAAGCCCCAGCTCCTCCATTGTACAGAACGGATTGTTCAGCTTCCACCAATGTGGTATTCCATAGTCCCGCGCTGTGGTACCTAGCAGCACCCATGTTGTCGGTGATCCACTTTGAACTGAGAGCTGCTCTACCTAACATGCCAAAGTTCAAATATCTGAAAGCATTCACATCTAGGTCGGCAACAATAGAAGTACCGAGTGTGCTTGTGGGAGATATTTTGGAACCATTGATGTACACGTTGATGATGTTTCCAACACCACTCCGAGCTTCGTCATAGGTGACACAAACAAAATTCCACGCATTTAAGCCATTGGTGTAAATGGAGGAAATGCCGCTTGATCCTCCATCGAACGCCCAGTAGATATATGGGCCTCCGTTGTAAGCGCTCGTGTCGTACAGTAAAACATCGAAAGTCCAATTGCCTATGCCAACACCACCAGCTTGGTAGGTGTCAATAAGCTTTCTGTTCTTATTGGTGAGCAAATCCGACCACTGCCAATCAACGTCATCGAAGAGTCCTAAAGTAACTCCCTTGAGGGGTGTAATGCTCTGCGGCTTGACCCACATAGCGAAGGACCAATTCGCTCCACCCCACGTTATCGGTCGAGGAACAGAGTTGTTGCGACCAACAGTAATCATTTCATCAGTTGAATTGTTCACCTCTACTGACCAGAACGGCGGTATTGTGATAGGTATAGCAGGAGCTTCGCCAACTACTACAGGAGTCCCCGTTACCGTAGTCAAAGGCCGGACAGATGCCCTGTTCATATCAATGAAATCACGCCCTGTGGCGATTGTGTCCTCGCCGGGCTTATAGTATCGCTGTAGATTCTCGGCTGAAACGTAGGATCCCACGTTGTAGCGAAGATCGGTGCAGTGCCCCTGGCTGGCAATTTGCTGAATCTCGTCCTCTGTCAAGAGAGCGTTCCACATTCCGACGTGACCAACCTGTCCAAGGTAATAGCTTGTTGTCACAAGACCACTTACGGATCCACCTATGTCGATAAAGCGAGGTTCGTCGTTCAATGATCCACCTGCCCCAGATTCAGAAGCAGGCACTAGCAACGCACCATTGAGATATACAGATAGCGACGCTCCGTTCCAAAGAGCCATGACATGGAACCATTCGTCATTTGTCAATACGTTTTCAAACGTGAGTAATTTCGAAAGCACACCTGAAGAATCCATTACGTTCACACGCAAAGGGTCGCCAGAAAGGGTTCCAGAGATTCTGAAGTCTATGCCGCTGCGTTCAAGTCCTCCCGACTCGTCGCCTATGTACAGCCAAGACTGCTCCAGGGACTCTATCGCGGAGGGTTTGATCCAAGACGAGACGCTCCAAACATCACCAATTCCTACAGTCTGGGCTGTAGATGTGCTAAGAGCAGAGGAGCCGTTGAAGAGCGAGGAGGTGCCAATGGGACCGGCTTCTTCTACACTGAGAACATCCTTGTGCTCAATTGTGCCAACCTGCTCAGTGATAGAAATGCCTCCTGAATCTATCCAGTCAGCCATAAAAACATTGCCGCTAGAGTGTGTTACGGTAGAGCCTTGGCCAAATCGGAACCAGTGCTGTAGACTATCGCCTTCGCTATAACAGGGGTGGTTATTACGGAGATCTAGATCCTTCCAACCTCCGTTATACGTGGCCCGAACACTCCCCTCTGCAATAGCCACATTCCACAAGGCTACAGAATGGATATCTCCATCGAACTGGGCTGTATTTGTGCGACCATCCAAGCCCACACTAACGCTCCTAGCAGCGTCCACCGTAGAGGGTATTCCAGCTATCGTTGTATTTTCATCCACAGAATTGACGAAAAGACGCTGCGTGAAACCTGTCTTCAGACCGATGATAAAATACCACCGACTCGCTACGACTTGGGAAGTGCCTGTTAGGACTAACGTGACCGCAGAAGATGAGTCAGATGTGGTGTATTGCCAATTTACGTTTCCGCCACCATCATCAACTAATTGGATAACAAGTTGATTATTCGAGGTGACGCCATCATACAGACGAAACACGTCTTCGGTTGTACCTGACGCGGGGAGACTGTTAGGTCTAACCCACACTCCTACAGTATGGCTAGTACCTATGCCGAAAGTCTGCGAAGAACTGTTCTTCAGACCAAGTTGGTCTCCTGTTCTGAAGAATGCTCCTTCGGGCGCGAACCTGATTGCTGTGTCTCCGAGAACCAATGTATCCTCCGCTACGATGCGGTCAGGTGTCTAGCGTTACTAGTGCTGTCTCTAACCGGGTCGCCATCCACCTTGCCCAATTGATACCAGCTCTCCAAGAGATTAGGATCAAGGTAATCATCGTAACCCTGGAACAGGTTACTAGCCGCTCCAGCTCCTTGGTTCCACAGAGTCCTGGCGGCAGATTGCGACAACACCGCGCTCCAAGTAGCTACCGAATGCACGAATCCCTTGAAGAAGCCAGTCTGCTCGACTGTAGCGCCTATAGATAGAGATCTATTTGTGTTGGCCTGACTTCCCGCGACATCTGTAATGGTAGTCATATCTGGTGTTATGTTGTAGCCGTTGCGATAAATCGTTAGATCCGTTCCGTCCCATGTCACAAAGATTTGGCACCATTCCTCCGCCGAGAAAAAGAACCCATCGATTCCCGACGTATCTGATTCCAAGGAGTCCATGTCGAAACGCTTGATTAGCACACCAGAATTGTTGAACATACGAAATTGGATAGTCCCGCCCGGGAGTATATCAATGCAGAATGCGTTACTGTCATCTCCCGGTGAGGCTAAGTTGTGAATCTCAAAAAGTGTCTTTGTGCCCACAGGGTCCAAATCTCTAGGAACAACCCACAGCATCACACTCCACATATTTCCAAGACCCAAATCCTGATCTGTAGGTAATCGAGCAGCATCTCCGATCCCATCAAACTCCAAACAAGAACAATGGAAATCCTCAGATTGAGGTGCGGCAGTTATGAAACCATCGGGTGTACAAGACAAAGTGGGCTTGTTAGCTCCTAATAGTCGGTACGGAATATCCGCTGTAAACAAATTACCGGGCATTATGTCCCCACCGTCCCGGCTTGGGGTTCACGGTCAAGAAATCTCGGAGGGTCTGCCAACTCTGAGGCCCTAAGAATCTGAAGCCACGATCATCTACATACAAATCGGCATGGCGCTTCTCAGCGGTCACCTCTAGCTGAGGGAATCCGTGAGTCAGCATCCACTCTTCAATCCCTGCCTTGCCCATGGGATTTTCGTGTGCTCGGGTAGACAAGATGAATACTTCGTAGCCTGCATGTTTCAACCACCAAATGGTCTCCAAAGCCCCGAGAACAGGCTCTCCAGTTGGTACTGGACCATCCCACTCTGAGTAATTGTGGATCACCCCATCAAAATCTAGAGATATGATGCGATTGTTGTCTTTTGCCACCACAGTTCTCCAGTTCAATTGCTCTGCTAGGACCATTTTCTCTTCAATTCCAATGGGTAAGGGTATCCACCTCGGAAGGTAGTTGACCATCCTCTCATGAAAAGATAATACGAGCCTATTTGATCTTTAGTCTAAAGAGTACTTGAGGTGAGTTTTTGGGGCGAAACAACAGGCACAAGCTCTTTGATCAAGCATACGATACGGCAGAGCAAAAAAAGCCTCTAACCGAGGCAGAAGATTTGGAGCTTCGCCGCTATCTGTATCCGCGTCCTTTCAAGGTCGTTCCTTGCGACAAATGTGGACATGGGACCAGAGACAAGGATCGATCAAAAGATCCTCGCTGGAGTTTTTCAAAAGAGGACCGCGTTTGTGGCCCTTGTTGCTATAGAAAGGTGGATTTCTGGGACACGTGGGATAAGTGATTATATCTCCATAAGAGGTATTATGTTCAAGCGACGGCAAAAAGAGATCATTGAACAGAAAAAGAGTGGAGAAATTAGCCCCTTTGAAGCGAGGCAACGCCTTCGACAACTCCGCTTTCGCCTTCGGAAGGAACCGCGACAAAAAACCCTCGCCAAGCGCACTACTACTGAAGTGTCTCCTCGGCATCAAATAGCAAATTTTTCTTCACAGAGTTGACATCGCCTCCAGGGGCTTAAAATGAGGCGTTACCAGAGCGTGCTTGGAGGGCCTCGGGCTTTCAATCTCGTCGGTCGAGGGCTCGACTCCCTCCATGCTCTCCATTTTCAGGAAGAGAATTCTAAATGACGCTTCATACATACACCTGAATGTCACGGTAATCGCGCGCCTCCTTGGACGAGTGTTTGTTTGTCTTCGACAACACTCACACCAAGGAGATCCAAATGCGCGACAACAGCATCTATCTAAAAGTTAAAATCAAAAGTCTTGCTGCCGAGGCGAAGATCATTCGTCAAGAGGAGCGGAAGGCGCGGGAGCGTCGTAATCGTACCTTGCAAATCGGCCTCGCTAGCCATCGACGTGGCATAGTTCGTCATGAAGCAAGGCACAGTCAACTAGCTTACGGCTTCCTACGTGGCATGCCTTACCACAAAATGGAGGCCAAATGTCACGGTAACGACGAGCCCGAATTCGGCAAGGTTTACAAACTGGTCCAGAAATTCGGCGTTCAACGGGAATGGCTAGAAGTTGAGATGACGATGGAGCCTTTAACAAACTGGAATAAGCGTTCCGAGGAACAAGACAAGGCTTACAAGCAGTGGCGCGAGGAATGTGAGTAGAACGCTGGCCTCCACAGCCAGTGAAATAATACCTAAAACAAGCCCCCGACTGCTGAGTCGGGGGCTTCGTTTTGCAGACAACCGTTACAAGAGCTTCAAAATTTGGCGCTCGACGGACTGGATCGTGGTATCGCCGCTGTGGGTGATACACGCCATCAAGGGCCGTAGATTGAAAGCCTTTTTGTCCAACTTCTTCGCAAAGGTTTTCGCTGACTTGCCGATCTTCGGCTCGTTGCGAAGGTACCATGTCATCAGCATTCCCAGGAAGGGTCCGTTCATCACTTTGCCACCAAGATTGGCATCCACGTTGTTGCGGATTGCGGTGATCCATTGCAAGGCAGCCACCAATTTTGCCCTCTTTCCTGATGTCAAGTTGAGGGGATCTTGAGACGCCCGGTGAAGCGCCTTCTTCTTGGTAATCGTTCTTGCCTCGAACGTGTCTGAATACATCACAGCCTGTCCAATGGAATTATTCTCGTAATATTCAGACAAGTACGCAAGCTGGCAAGCGAGACCTTTTCCGATAGTATCGAGTCCCGCCATCTGAGCCAATTCGAAGATAACCGCTCCATACCGAAGCACAGGATGGGTATACTTCTCCGCGCCCGTCTGGCTGCGGCACGTATTCAGAAGTCCGTAGACCTCTACGAACTGGCTGGCCGGAACGACCTGCACAGTGATGGAATAATCCAGATCCGAACTCGACAGATTACCCGCCTCGTAGGCACGGAGCAGACCCACTGCTCTATTGTGGGCATCGGCCAGCATCAAGAAAATCGGGGGATAATCCGGGTCGTTATTGCTGTTCTCCATAATTGCAACAGTAACTTGCCCAAAAGACAACCGACTGAACCCGTTAACGATTGAATTCGTGGTCGCCGAGTTCGTAATATCTCCCAGACCGCGATTAAACGGATGTTCGAAGATATCTTGCCCGATCCCCGCAATGAAATGGCGAACCTTGATTGTGCAAAGCCCTTGACCATTCAGGGTCTTCAGGTTCCACTTCGCCGCCAGTGAGGGGGAAAGATTAACATCCTTCAGGTTGTCATAATCGAACATGTGATCTGCTATTTTTTGGATATTCATTTCCTTCGCCATTACAGCTCCTTTCAACTCATCTATTTGTGTTTTTAGGCTGAGACATCTTAGCCTCTAGCCTCTCTTTAGCAAACTGGCTGAACTTTTCGTTCAACTCGAAACCTATGCTATTTCTACCTTGCAACTGCGCCGCCACTAACGAGGTACCGGAACCCGTGAAGGGATCAAGAACCAGATCCCCCGGCTGAGACATCAACTTAATGATCTGCTGCTCCAAGGCCAGAGGTTTCTGAGTCGGATGCCCTAATTTTTCTGACGCGGGCAAAGGGAACACCCAATCCTCGATCTCTGAAATCCTCTTCCGTTCCTGTAGTTCCAACAAATCTTGCTTACATTCTCCGCACTTCTTCTTGCCCTCTTTAGGCTTCCGCCATACCTCCAAAGGATTCAGCTTGGGTTTTCCTTTCGCTAAGTAGACGATTGGTTCCCAGTCCCGCTTTGCTGCCCCTCGTAGATCTCCTCCGATCGCAAACTGCTTGTTCCAGCAAATCGTGCCCTTGTACCGCAGACCATCCTTTCCATTTGGGCCTGCCTGTGTAAAATAGTTCCACTTTTGTCCAATAAACTTCACATTACAATGAATTACGCAATAACTGTCGAGTTTCAGGACTCGATAGCACTCTTTGAAGAACTCTTGCCAGTCAATTGCTGCATTCTCTTCGGGGTTATCGCCCTCCAAGGGTTCTGTGAACAGGTGTTCCGTTTCCCCTGTAGAATTCCAATGACGTGAGCCGGGTATCCCCGATACGTAACCCAAACCATAGGGAGGGTCTGTCAGAATCAAATTGACCGATTCGTCCTCCAGTTTGGGGAATTCGTCCTCCCACTTGCCGCATACTACTCTATTTGCCATACCACCCCTTTAGTCTATCGGGGGCAGCAGCCCTCACATTTCCCGATATACTGTTCCTCGGGTGTCATTAGTTTAGCGCTACGCTGCAATTTCCTGCTTTTCTTTGGGAGGCGGCGTTCCGGTTGGCGTAGCCACCGCTAGAGCACGCTTCCACTCTACGTAGAAGTCGGCCAGAAGATCCTTGACCATCAACCGCTGGGCGTGATTGTCATGCCAACACGGCTTGCCCTCGGGGTGCTTGGCCAAGTGCTCAGCCTTGTACTTCAGGTAGGCCTCGCGGTACTTGTTTTGTTTCTTCATGAGGGAGTTTCCGATGCTCCAAATAGTCGAATGCCTGACGGGGTTGTAACCATGCCGTATGGCGTTCTCTTTGTCCTTGGTTCGCTTCTGATTCGCCCACTCACCATTGGTGAGCAGTGTGCGCCCTACTCCCATGCGCTTCCAAAGCGCGCGAACGCAATAGTACTTGCGTACATCTCTGCCCGCTTCAGCGATGATCTGGCCCGTACCGAGCAGACCAAGCCCACTGATATTGGCGACCCAATCTGCGATGGGAAGTTGAGCAACCTCCTCCTCGATTGATTTCCTGCGGACGTTCATGAGCTTCTCAGTCTGTTTCGCCATTTTAGCCAAATGACCGCCCACGAAGAGTACCGTTCTCGCGATTACTTCAACCTTGTCAATGCTGTCCTCGTCCAACGGCACGGCTCCGCGAAGAGCAACCGCCTTCTTGATCCGCTCTTGGACAGCGTGGCACAACTCCTCGTCCTTCTTGCATAGAGTTTTTTTGGTTTTGAAGCATTCAGCGCCCCCGCAGTAAACTCTGGCACAGTGCCTGCGGATGTGCGACGAAAACTGATTCCCCAAAGCGACCTTCGCCCGCATCAGATCCCGTTCATCACGATGTAGTACAACAATTCTACCAATGTTTCTATCAACGTTCGTCATCTCGTGGTTCTCCTTTTGCTGCCTTGTAGTTGTTTTGCGATCGGGCCACGCCGTTCTTGGATATTCAAAACTACAATGGACCCTTGCATACCTCTTCGGTCAAACTCCGCGAAACTTGAGCCCGGTAGCCATGTTTTCGTTGGATATCACACCAAACCTGGACTACCTTCTTCAATGCACCTGTACACGTCTTCAGGACTGACCATGTTCACTCTCCTACAGTCGTTTCTTATTTTTGAGGATACTATCGCAGCCCTTTCGCTCCGCCGATTTCTGTATCCTGCCTATCAAGTCTTCTTCCATCTCATCTAACGTGCCTTCTAGCTCTGGAAGTAGCTCCGCCTCGAATGACCTAAACTGATCCTCACTCCAGTTCTCAGAGTCTTCTCTCATATTCTCCAACTTCTCAATCAACTTCTGTAATTCGGCGGTCTTCTCGGTCATCATCTTCTTCGTCCTCTTCCGGCGGTTCCGACCTGGCTCTTTTGAATCACTGACCAAATTCTATCCGTAAATCTTCTCTTGCAAACTGGCGAAGTAGTCGCTGTGGACCAACTCGCGCGACTTCGTGTCAGACGTTCTATCAACGCCAACCTCGTCCATCTTCGCTTTCGTTGCCTTATACAGCCTTTTGCTTCTGCCCCAAGCTTTCTCTGTGGCCCCGGCTTTGTGCTCTTCTTTATTCAGATCTCGCCAAGTGGCGTCACCCAACCTCTTCTTGCACATAGGCATGAAGTGGAGATTCTCGATACGCCTGTTTTCTTCCTCTTCCTCCGCCATGCGATCGGCAGCAACATCGAGAGCGCCTTCAGCCGTATGGACCGAGTTTGGTACGCCACTAGTCGCTCCAGGGGTTGTGGGCTTGGAGGTTCCTGCGATCTTGCGAAAACGTTGAACTATGATGTTCATAGTCTGGTTGGCGAAGATCCTCCAGACCTCCTCTTCCAGGGCTGTGGCGACAGCAGGATCGAGTTTGGACAACTCCCGATCCTTGATTTTAATGAAGGCCTCCTGAGAGGCTGCCCAGGCTTCATCCCCAGCTTTCTTTCCCTCTTTCCAGGCTTCATCCGCCCAACGTGACACGTGCGAATCTACGATTGATTTGATATTCACCGTTTCTTTCTCCTTCATTTAGGGCAGCAGCCCTCACATTTCCCGAGATACTGTTCCTCGGGAGTCATTAGTTTAGTGTTACATTCCTTGCACCCTTCCCGAAACTTGAGTGCGAAGAGATCGTGGGGCTGTGCCTCACGTGGATGCACCTTAGTCAACCACCCTTCAGCATTGAACCCGTCGAGGAAAGAAGCGACTTTGGCCCTTTTAGTGATTCCGCCACCGTGGCTCCCACGAAAATTTGAGGCTCCTGTACTAGCCAACCGCTCGAATTGTCTACGATTCATTTTGGTAGTCCAGAAAAGGACACTTACTTTATCTGTCGGATCGGTAGGCATTGAGATCCACACAGCATTCTCCGGCACTCCCGCTTCCTCGGCGACTAGCTTAACGAAAGTCCGGTCGAATTTAGGTGCGGGCACTATTTCGTCCCGGGTCCTACAAAAGGCTGCACTGGCTCGCTTAAAGGTGCCGCCAGAATTAACAGTCTGTGTCTTTCGAAAGCTTCTTTCGCACTCGAAGTCTCTTCTGCCTCAGACTTGTCTCTATGGCAAGGGGGGCATAAGAGTTGAAAGTTGCTGTAGTCGTCGTGTTTGGCGGGCTTTCCGCCTTTTGCCACACCTAAAATGTGATCAATAGTCAACCCACGCTCGTGCCCACAGTATGCACAAACCTCGCCCTCCGAGTTCACCAACGTTTTGTAGATGTTTTTTCTACGGAGCTTAAATACCTTGCGCAATTTCGAATATGAGATATTTGGCGGATTTGCCCGCCCTTGGCGCGCTTGATCCGAAAGAGAAGCTAGAGCTTTTAGTTCCAGAGCAGCCAGAGCTTCTAGAGCTTTAGGCGATTCCTTTACATTCTCTGAATGTCCCTTCACAGCTTCGCTTTCGGCGAGCGCTTGGCGCTCTAAATACTTCAGGCCCCGCGACCAACGTCTGCGAGATTCGCGTTTTTCTTGCTTGAAGGGGTGAATAGCAGTCATGTAGATCTTGGCCCCGTGGGTCGCCGCCAGGGCTTTAATCTCAGGTTTCAGCGCTTTACAGCGCCCCACCTCGGCCTCGCTCCAATCTCCGATCCAGATGGCCAAGGCAGGTTTGCGGGTCTTCACTTTGAACAGAAACACGTCTTTGAGATCGATGCCCATAAGCTCGGCAGCTTCGATGCGTAAGTCTGTGTGTTCACTGTGTCTTTTGGAGACAGGCATCTAGTTTCCTCGAAATCTACTACTCTCATCGGCAAAGCGGCGCGAAACTTGAGCCCTTTGATCGCAGGACTCGGATTTCTTTATCGGCGCAACTGCGCGAAACTTGAGCCCTTAGGAACTATCGGGCTCTGGTCTGATGTAACGCTCTGCTAGAAGAGCTTCCAGAATCTTGAGGATTTGTTTTTTGGCGACGCCTGTGGCGTCGTGGAGGAGCAGAACAATGGCTCGCTCGCTCAGACCTGATTCATTCATCAGCCTGATTCCATCAGCCAGCTTGATTATGCTCTCTGCTACAACAGTGAAAGACTCGCTGTCGGGCTCGGGGGTGGACCGTCGGATGCCGGAAGCAACATCGACTACCAGTGCCCACAGACCGTCGGGCCTCTTGACCCACTCTCCAAGCCCAACACCCTTCCCATCCATGTCCTCGGTTTCTACGAAAACGCAGTCACGCGAGTCGGAAGATTCCTCGAATACGATTTGAATTTTCTCACCCATCTCACTCCTCCTGTCTTGGGGACGTAACGGGTTTGTGTTCGGCATCGGCGGGCTCGGGGGTGTTATGACAATCACAGGTACACGGATGCGACGGCATCCAACCGAACGTCGCTGTCCCGCTGCATAGATCGTGCATCTTACGTAGACACGCGCGGGTCAGACACGCGCTGAAGTCGAGGTCAATCATCGGGATTGTGTCTTTCAATAATCAACTCTGTTCCGTCATGCAGGGAAATAGATCCGTTTTCCTTTATATCTGTGCGATGAATAGAGTCAAAGCCACTGCAACTGCGAGCATTACAACCACGGTTACTATGTACCCGAGATCCAGGTCAGGCATCTCAACCCTCCTCTCCATCGCCGGGCTCGGGGGTGGGGAGGGCGTTATGTGTCTTACAGCAATCCACACAGATATGAGACTTGAACACCCGCCCACTAGAATCGGGCGGGGATAGCCAGATTGCACCGGGCTCCATCAGCTCCCCGCTACAAAAAACGCAATGAACTTTCAACATCACATTCCTCCACGGTCTACCGAACCCGGCCCCGACTGGTGCGCGTGCGCTCAACCAGATCAATCTCACCCGTCTCAGCCTTCGGCATCCCCGCCCGATTCCTCGCTGACATCCGTGTGTGAGGTGGCGATCTCCGCACGCAGGCGTTCATTCTCAAGGCGCAACCACTTCGTATTCCCCGCTGCGATAGCGCTGTATCCACGCATCTCCTCTAGCGCCTCTGCAATCCCAACCACGCTAAGAATAAGTGCGTCAAAAGAGGAACGTCCCAGATTTTGTTTGAGGGAATATATTCGCTTCCCCACCGCAACCAGATCAACCTCACTCACCGCGCGCCTCCTCTTCCGCCGGGTCTGATGGGGCATCCGTGTGTAGGGCGGCGCGGCAATCGGGGCAATTACACCCCTCCCCCCGAGGTGCATTTCTGGTCGAATACACGACGAACACGGCAAAAAACAGCACCATGAATAGACCGATAGCACCCAACACCTCACCCACCCTCCACCTCCTCTCCCGCCGGGCGGGATTCGGCATCCGTGTGTAGGGCGGTGCGGGCGATCGCTAGTCCACTCGATCGTACTCTATAACGATGTGAGGGTGTTTCAGGTCCTTCTTACTCTTCGGCATTTCTCAATCACCTAGTCCGTCTTCGTCCTCTACGGCCTCAAAAATCTCTCCTAGGAAGTCTCGGGCCTGTTTGGCCACCAAATAGACTACCGCTTCTGTCACAGCCTCCACGAGGTCCCCACGGAAAATGTCGCCTCGGAAGAATATTTTATTTCCTTCTGCGCTAATGTCGCTGGTCACCCAATTGCCGGAGCCTGCGCCCGAGAAAGAGGGGACACGTGTGATCGAAACTGCCTCATCCAATACGATGCGCTCAGTCTCCGAGTCCATCTGTACTGAAATTTTCCCATCAAGCTGTAACGCTTTGAGAGACATTTCGAGCGCAGTCACGGCTCTGCCAAAATCGCTCATCCCCACTCCCCTGGTTGCCCTTCTGAGGGCTGTGGCGTCCCCGTTCTATGAGGACCATAGCGAACTCCCATCCTCTCCTCGTAGCTCGGGATCGGAGGGCCTAGTGCCTTAACCTGCGCAATCCGCTTATTTTCTGTTTCGCTCTCTTTTTTCTGGCCTCTTTCCCGCACATACACAAAAACAGCCGCCCCAGAGCATATGGCAACCGCAGCAAGCGCGAATCTACCGAGCAGGAAAAGGTGGTGGATCCAGATATTCGAAAATTCCATTGTGGCCCCTCCCAGGCCGTCAGTTATCTAGAGGCTCCCCATCAAACCAGTACCTGCACATTTCTCGCAACAGCTCTTGAGTGAGCGGAAAAACATTAATACTTGTGAGCACAGAATCGATGCTGCAGAACGGATATATGACCGTAGCATTTCCGAGCCCATCGGAGGCCTCATGGTCGGCGTGGCAGAATTCTGTGATCCCCATGTCAGCAGGTTTCCATATTTTACAACAATAGAAACAGCCCGCCGTCGCCGATCCACTGATCGCGTACCTATTGTTGTGGCAATAGCCGTGAAGCTCCTTCATCTCATGAGGTGTAAGGCTAATTCTATCGCTCGACATAAAGGCACCTCCTTGAACTTTATCCTAATGAGGCGATAAAGCAAAAATTACTTCTCCAACATGGTTATCTATGGCGTCATAGGACAGAGCCGCGCCAGCGTTTTTGTTCTCCACGAATTACAAACCGGCTGCCAGCGGGCCGGAGGAGGCGAAGTGTATCACAGTATTGAGGGTGTTTGAATGACAGTTGAAAGAAGATCATTATAAGACATTTTTAATAGTAAAATTAGTGTTATTTTGATACTTTGTTTTCGCGCTCCTACTTCATAGATAGGCAACTAATCAAAGAAAGGCTCAATTCAGTGAAAATAAACCTTTATAAGAGCAAATCAGGCCAAACTTACCTAACTCCCAAGGGTGAACGTGAAAACAACGACTTCAAGCGCAAAGGATACATGAGTTGCTACATGTTGACCCTTGGCACTCCTCCCGGTCAACGCCACAAATCCGAAGAGTGGCTCGTGAACTGTTGGAAAAAGACTGTTCAAGCCTGGGAGCTAGAGCAAACTAGGAAAATGAAGGGCTGGATGATCGTGGCCACTCGTGGACATCTTGGCGAAGACCGGGTGAGTGCCCACGTCGTCTTCAAAGGCCCACGAGCACCTGTGGACTTTGGGTTCCTGCTACGATATTGGAAGAATCACTTCGGCACAATTCGCCCGAGGACTGTTGAGCAAGCGCGCCACAACCGCAACGGACTGCGTTATTGGACGAAGAACTTCAACGAGCCGAACGCAGTGGTTGAAGTGGGCTAAATTGTTTCTTATGGCGCGGGGCAGGGCTCTCCGGCCACAGGCTTGTTCATCTCCATCTGGATTTCTGTGGGGCTAAGGGAGGTTCTGAAGATCTTCACCTCATCAATTCGGCCGTCGAAGACCTGATTGGCGTTACCTGGATTAGCAGCGATCCAGAGATCTACATTGGGATCAGTGGCCACTGGCCCGCTCTTAGAGGCACTCCCCACCTCGACGCCATCTTGGTAGAGGCGCATCTTACTACCATCATAAGTGGCTGCTGCATGGATCCACGTTCCCGCCACAAGTTCTCCGCCCTCGCCATACAGTTTGTAGGTGCTGCCATTTGCTCGCAGTCGGAAACGTAGCATGGGATGAACCTTGACAACAGTGCTCAGCATGAAGATATGGTCTTCGTTGCTCCCGCTGGTGGATTTGGACATGATCCGGCCGTCCGTGACCTCGAAGTCGTCCACGTTGATCCACGCCATCAAGGTGAGCTGATCGGATTCTGCGTCCAACCCACCTAGATCAACATGTCCCGAGCTGCCATCAGTAACCAGAGCCTGCCCAAAATAACCATCTGAATCGCGCGCTGCGCCATCTCCTAGCGTTCCGTGGTTACCGTTCCCCGAATTGTCGAGCGCTGTCGAGCCGCCAAGTTCTTCGAATCCCCAAGCACCTATGAGGCTGTTCGGGGCGGGTGTTGGTGTTGGCGTAGGGATAGGTGTTGGTGTTGGTCCCACCGTAGGGGTAGGTGTAGATGTAGGTGTTGGTGTAGTTGTGGGTACGATGTCAGAGCAGGGGATTTCTGTTATGCCGTCATTGCACTTGCCGTATGATTGACTAAATCTACCGTAGTCTGTGAATCCTACTATACCGTCTCCGTCAGTATCAAACCTGGGATCGTCTGAGCCGAACGCATTGGAAAAGGCACCAAAATCCGAGAACCCTACGATACCATCCCCGTCTATATCGAAGTTGTGCTTCCATTGTACAAACAGAGAATCGGATTGTGGGCCACGAGTCCCTGCGATATTTATTCCAACCACGAATATCTCGTGCGTAATGTACCAGTCAGAAGCGTCTTGTTGGCAGATTTGGATAGGGGGTTCCATCACATGTACACCTGTCCAACCGCCGTCGTACCAAACTTCATATTGGATCGCATTAGTGCCCGGATCCCAATTCAGGAAAACACAAGCGGCAAGTAGTATAGTAGGTAGATCCATATTCGTACTCCTCTCTCCTAGGAGTTATCTGGCGTCTGGCGGATTTCCTTCCGCAATGAATGGGATTTCGAGAAGTTTCGGGAGTGGATCATGGTTCTGAGCTTGGTATGCTGCCAAGAACCCTCCGCAAATAGCTCCTAGAATTATCACTATGATGCACCAAGCTGGTGCTTGGTCGCCCAATATTTTCTTTGGTTGTTCCACGATTCACCCTATCTATAGCTGTAAGCCCCATTCCCTCTGTCTGGAGTCAGTACTGGGAAGCGGGAGTCCCATATGAGTTGTACGTTCTTGGCTTTGTACAAACCTGTGGGGGAGATGTACGCCCTACCAAGACCTGCGAGGTCTTCGAGGTTGACATCCAGCCTGCGCTCAAAATCGGATTGGTACACCAGCTCTGAGCAATACAATTGCTTAACTCCGAAGTCGAATTTCACGTCGTAAACAGCGTCCTCGAACTCTAGACACTTGGCGGTCACCTTCTTGGTGTATTCTTCATCCCAATCGAGACACTTCATGATGACCACACGATCAGCTTCTTTGCATAGATCGAAGAAGTAGCTCTTGGTGTAATCAGTGTGTGTCATCTCAGCGATTTCGTAGTTCCCTGAATCACTGAATTTGGATACACACAACGCCGCGTGAGCGAAGTCTCCAGGGATCAGAAGAGATGTGAGCTTCTTCTTGTCTATGGTCAAGATGATGTGACCGGGTTCAAGCTTCTTGTAGCCGTCGTGGTACTTGGCTCCACGCAGGGACGTATAGTATGTGGTGAATCGGATGTAGGGAATGACATGCTTTAGCATCCATCCGTAAGCTCTCGTGTTCATCAACCATACCAAGGGTATTTTCATTTTCATGACTAAGAAACCAACGTATTCAAAAGGTTAAGTTGCCAAATGGCCTCTTCCTCTGCGTTCTCCGACGCCTCGGCTGCTAGCCAAGCAGAGGAAATGGCTGCTGCTAGCCCTGTCTCTTTCGCGCAGCCTCGCGCGGCTTGTGCGGCGCGCAGCAAAGGCTTCGTAGGTTTCGTGACAGCAAGCCTTCTGATGAACCTGTGGCTCTTCTGCCGTGCTTCCGCCAATCGATCAAAATCGCCGTTCTTGGCGGTTTCGATAGTCTCTCTGAGCGCTCCTACTCTGTCCAGATTTCTGATCTTGTTGTAGACCCTCTCCGCGCAGAGAGAGGCGAAGGAGTAAAGCGTCTTCTCGGACAATTTGGCTTCGTGCAGAGTTGCCCATATTTGCTCTTGAGTCTCCATCTAATGAATCTCCTTCTGAACATCCTCGGGTGTCTCCTCTAAATAAGGATCTTGGTGAGGAGGAATCTGAAAATCGAAGCCGCTGATTTCTTGTCTCATGCCGTCCAGCACCCGGTAAATACCATCAAAATACCTGCTCAGATCAGGCGGTGTGAATCCACCGCGAACGTCTATGTCTGTGTTCTGCTTGATCTTTTTTGTCAATACATTCATCAATTGGGTCGGGGTAGCGTAGATAGCGCCCAATTGGCCCATCTTCTGTGGCACGTTGATGAGATCGTAGTTGATGTAGCCTATCGGGCGGTTGTTCAACGTCAGTGTGATTCTGATGTCCATTAAAATCCTCGAATTGTGGCTAAGATGATAGCGAGATGCTCAGGGTCTTTCTTCATAATCTCGCGGAATTTGTGAGGGTTCTCCAAAGCTTCCAGGCCCAGAGACAGTATCTCTGTGGTTTCTGTTTGTCCACCAAGACCGATGTAGAATTTGGAGGCATATTCATGGAAGAACTGCTTGGCTTTTGTTTTGGGTTGTTTGAACTTCTCCCAATCCTCGTAGCCTCTTAAATGCTTCTCTTTTATTCCCTCGGTTCGGGCGTTGTAGAAGTCTAGAATTCTCTCTTTTACCCGCCGATTCCTGAACTCTAGATGGTGCCCAAACTCGTGGGCAGCAATAGAAGGGTCTTCGTGAGCGTCAAGGACGATAGAGTTTTCTCGATCGTTTGCACGCGCCCGGAAATCAATCTCGGCTTCCCAATTCATTTCTCTCAACGAGATTCCTTCTGGCCCTTCAAGCAGATCACGATGCAGCCAGCCAAGAACTCTGCCCATTGTTGCTTTGATCTCTGCTACATGGATGAATTCTATCTGGGCAGTCCTAGCGCGCACTTCATTTCTGCGGGCTTGCAGATTATCGAAATCTTTTTGAGCTTTTGGAGTGACTTCCCCTTTCTTGTTCTTGGCGGGCGTGTCTCTCCCCATATCTCTCCACATGGGAGTATCTAGCCGAACTAGTGTTTCTGTTATGGTTTCGTCTTGTGCTCTGGTTTCAATGTTGGCTGCTGTGAGACGTTCATGGAGTACTCCTCTAGCTTCGTCGATCCTGCTGTTCACTGCTTCAGACGCCGCCTGGATTTGCTCTTCTATCGCCTTGGCTTCATTTGTTTGGATACCTATCTGGTCCTCTATGATCCCCGTTTCTCTCTTGTAAGGAATGTCTCCTATTAGTCCAGCTATATGATCATGTTGGAGCTGGAGTCGTTTCCTCACCAATTCTCTGAATGCATTTAGATGTTTTCTATCGAGTTTCTTGGCTTGTGCTCTTAGCTTCTCTTCGAATTTATAATCTTGAGAAATATCCGCAATGTCCAAACCCAGAGTCGCTTTCGCCATGACAATAGCTTTCTTCGCTGCCTTGCTATAATCGTGCAAGAACGAAGAAGGTGTCCATTCTTCAGAAATCCCAAATTCTTCCCACATGAGATCGCTGGCGCTCTCTGCTCCCGCTCTGGCTGAGATTTCGGATATGATCCGGGCAGCTTCGGGGTTAGGCTCTATAGGGGATTCGTCAATATAGGGACCCATCTGTTCTGCGCCGCCTAATAACTTCTTTGCGAGGTAGTCGCCATGCCCGCTCGCGGGATTACGCTGCCACATCGCTAGCCACACATCCATCTCGCGAAGCTTACTCTTTACGAACTTCTCTTCAGAAGGTTTCATGTTGGCGGGATCAATTCCTTTGAATCTGAAGCCCGGAATCTCAGTCACACTTTGCATTGTAGATGTAGGAGTACCCATTCGGTCAAGTTCTGTGGCTCTTTTGAGCTTTTCCCACGCCAAGATGTCCTGAGGGTTCGAGGTGGCGTACTTGTCATTCTCGTACCGATCCAACAGAGTTTCGGCTTTCTTCAGAGCCAACTCGTAAGAGGGGAACTCGAATATGCCACCTAGTCTGTTCTTGATCCGACCGGCTTTCAGCTCCTCGCCGAGGGTTATGTCTATTCGGCTCAGAACCTCGCGCAAGTGTCCAGCTAGGTCCTCCGTAGGTCCCTGATATTCCAGCCATTGCTGGATCCTAGCGTTCTCTGAACTCCACTCCTCATTGCGCTCCCCTGGTGTCTCCTTAGTGGAGCCCGGATACTCGTAATTCCCTACGAAGGCAAGCATAGTCATCGACGCGATGTTGTTGAGCGCCTTTTTCATCTGTTTGGCGTATGCTTTAGAAGTTTCGGGAGCTAGTTGTCTAGATTGTTGTGTAGTTCTGAGCTGCCGCGCGGCTTCTTTCTGCGCCCACTTTTGTTCGGTAGCTTGGCGTTGGACCTCTCGACGATCGACTGGGGGCTCCTCGTAATCTGGGTCGAAGAACTCCGGCGGGGGCTGTTCGCCTTCCTCTTCAGGAGG
>SDBT01001071.1_pt1 | contig 46863 bp, 37 predicted proteins | sample 2277101 | NCBI WGS metagenome assembly SDBT01 (sample SAMN10404973, study PRJNA504765) | marine sediment metagenome | isolation source: marine sediment core GS10_PC15, 103 cmbsf | place: Arctic Ocean: Southern Knipovich Ridge | collected 2010 | reverse complement strand
GGGTTATACGGTGATCTTTCTGATGCCGTGTGAGGCAATCTTCACAGCGCGGAGAACAAACGTCGAAAGCGCCTTCGTGCTGTTCAGCGCAGCCGGCACACCATCGCGCATATTTATTGCCGTATTCGAGACCGTAGTTTGGTATTATTGCTTTACTGTGATCTCTATTACGCCGTGTGAGGCAATCTTCACAGCGCGGAGCGGAAACGTTGAAAGCAACTTTTGCTTTCCCATGCTTCGCGCAATAGAGAAGTTTGCCTTTGTATTCCACTCCATACGATGCGCGCTTCTTCACACCGTCTTTCCAACATTCCACACAATACTGGTTCGGCACTGGTGCTTCCAATTCAACCACTACAATTTTCACCCGCTTCGTCTGTGACTCAACGTTATTACCCTCGTCCTCGTCATTACGCTTGCGCTTGGTTCGCGTTGGTGCCGCGTAGGCTTTGGCAACGACACTCACGATCATTGAGCCTTGCAGCATCTCTGTCAATAGTCGCTGGCGCATTGTCAACATCGGCTATTCCTTCGACCATACTTACACAGCGTCGCGTGCATTTCGAAGAAACCAGCGATAGCTCAAAACTCACAGACTTGCGTTCGTAATGACAGCTTTGAGCGAAATATAGACAACGAGCCGGCCCACCAAAGTCTTTGTACGCCACCGCCACCTCGTTGGGAGCTATACATAGCATACATTGCAAACCATTACCCTGGTGATTGCTTTCCAAAACACGAACAAGCGAAAAAGCATGCTCGTCTAGGCGTGCTTATTTTTTACGTCTGTCCCAGAGTAACATGACGCTCGTTGTGCACACGCAATTGGCCGCCTTACCACAGGGCGTGCCATACAACGACTTGCAGGTGCTTATACAGTATCCTACAGGCGACAACAAAGCAACCACAACAGCGTTTAACGTGGGCCTGGTTGTCGACACGTCTGCCCGTGACGCCTCGATGGTGGCGCGCCTAAAACAGACATTGAAACGCGTGACGCAGTGCGTGGCACCTGAACGGCTGTCGTTGCTTGCCGTCGATGCAGAACGCCATCGTTTTCAGCGACCGCCTTGCAGCGCGCCTCACATCGATGCGATGACGTTTCAACACGACGATGGTTCACACCATCTCTGCGACCACATGCGCTATTTTGTGCGCGAATGCATGGCCAACCCACGGGCACCTACGTTATTGCTTGTCTTTCCGAACACGGTGGCGTGGCAAGACGAGGTCACCGAGTTGACGACACAGTTTGAGGCATTGGGTCAACTCTACAAAGAGACAACAGCGCCACTACAATGCCTCTTTGTCGATTATGCACGCACTTGTGTACCCATCCTGCTCTACCGCCTTGCTGCTGCCACACGTAGTCGGCTGCTTGCACTCGACGAACTGGACAGCACGTCGGACGTGGATCTCGAGCGCGCTGTAACACAGTATCGCGCTGACGTGCGTGTGCGCGTGAAACGCGTCAGTATTGATGCGCATCCAGGCTGTACGATCGTAGATGTTTGTACGACGCGGCCGTGGCACTTTGAAAACGACGGTACACGCGTCGTCATCGCGATGAACAGTGGCGGGTTTCGCAACTGGCAGGATATTGTCGTGCGGTGTGAACTCAGTGCCCCAACGCCAACGGCGTCAGGGTTGGCTTTGCTGACCGCGCAACACGACACCACCACGTTGCTGCTCACCTGTCGCGCCGATAACTTGCCTAGACACGACGTGCGACTACAGCGCTACAATGTGCACGCCACGTTGCGCAAAAAAATCACCATCCCCTTCGTGCCACGCGCATGGATTGAACGGCGCCTTCTTCAAGAACACTTGCGCATCGCGCTCTTGCGCATGGCCAAAGCGCTTGTCGTCGAGCACTTTTATCCCACACCGCGTTGGGAACAGGCCGAAAAAGAAGTACAAAGCCTTCTGCAGGCCTTGTTAGGCTCGGTGGGTGCCACATCCAATCACACACGCGATATGCTGCGCACCGCCATGAAAGCGTCTGATCGGCTTGGCGAACGCGCCGATGACACGACTGCACTGCGTATCTGGTTGTACAGCCAGGCGTTGATCTGGAGCGATTTCCGTTAAGCCTGTTTCACCTTCTTCTGCTGCACGGCTGGCATGCACGGCGGCGCGTACTTGAGCACGTAATTGTACCCATTCACAAACATGTAAGTGTAACGTTCCACCTCTTTGAGACTCTGTGTAAAGTCCGCGAAGCTATCAAAGATCTGCTCGTAGAATTTGCGATAGAGCCGTTTGTGCCCATGTTTGGTATGCGCCAGCACGAAATTGTCCCAAGGCTCGACTGCCATAACGTGTTTGAGGTTTGGCACCGCCATCAAGACGCTCTGTTTATGCTCGCGCGCCACCTTCAACAGTGCGACAAGGTCTCGCTCGTCAATGTCACAATCGTCGAGCACAATCACAGCACTACCAGGCGTCTGTCGCGCATAGGTCAAGGCTTGCGCGTGGTTGTAAGTGCGGCTAAAGCCACGACGGCCATCGTCTTGCTCGCGTGTCGGCGACGTGGGCGATACGGCGAGGAGGCGACGCTTGTTGGCGGTGGGCAGCATGGAGATGAGGTGGCGAATCACATTGGTTTTGCCCGTGCCATGTTTGCCAATCACCAACGTGAGTTCACTCGGTGCAAATGTCTCAAAGACGGCGTCATACCACACGTCATCCTCCTCCTCTTCTTCTTTGTCTTCCTCCTCTTCATCATCTTCCTCGTCCAAGACTTCCTCAACGGTATTCCAAGTGCTTCCTTCGCTGTCGACAACGATAGGCAACGGTGGCAACGGTGGCAACTCGCCGCTTTCGAGGTCCCCCTGGCGCCTAGTTGGCTCCGCTGACGCCAGGGTTGGCTCCACATCCCACCAGACATCGTGGCTCTCGTCACTGGGGTCGCCCTCTTCAGGTGCCTCCTTTTTGCCTTCGCCCTCTTCAAGTGCCTCTCTAAATTGAAACGTACCCCAATCACTATCACTGTCGTTAAAGTGCCAACAGCGCGCGTCCGTGATGACACTGGGTGTAGGCGTCTTTTCTTCCTTCTTCACCCACAACTCGTCGTCGTCTTGCTCGAGCACCTCCCATGCCGACGGATCGTAGTGGCACACGGTGAGGGTGTAGTGATATTGCGTGTCGTATGTGTAACGCAAATCAAGGTAGTGGTGTGCGGGAAGCAAACCATCTTCATAACTGCTGCGAATGTACGCAACGATCGTTTCTGGCGTGACGACGTGAAACACGGCGTCGGGCACGTCGAGTTTTGTCGTATACCCATTCTCGAGTTTGTCGAGTGTTTCTTTGACTGTATTCAGAAACGCGTAGTAGGCGTTCGTGTTTTGCTGGAGCAAAATCATCGTCTTCGGCGGCGTGTGACGTGTGTTCAAAGGGTACCTATAGCCGAGATAAAAAATACGTGCAAACATACCGCGCTGAACTCGTTCCAACAAGCGTTCAAAAAGTCTACGATGATGATAAGAAACAAACATGGTCGCTTACATACTCATTGTCGACTTTGGCTCACAGTACACGCAGTTGATTGCGCGACGCATACGCGCACTCGGCGTCTACACCGAGTTGGTGCCGTTCGATCAGGCCATCCGCACCGTCACCAATGCCGACGTAAAGCCTGCCGCGTTGATACTCTCTGGCGGTCCGCGCGCCATCAACGACCCGGAAGCACCCAACGTCGACGTGCATCGGCTACGTGCGATGTGTTCACCCAAGGATCCGAAAAGCGTACCGGTACTCGGCATTTGTTACGGCTTCTACGTGTTAATGAAGGCGTTTGGTGGTGTGGTTGAAGACAGCGGTGGGCGCGAGTACGGACGCACGCGCTTGGTGATTCCGACGCATCTGGGCGCGACACCCAGCACCGTTGGTGCCCCAGCCCGTAGGGCCAGGGTTGCTACGCCGACCAGGGTTGGCTTTGCTGGTCATCGGCTCTTCAACGGGCTGCCGACGATGACACCGACGGTGTGGATGAGTCACGGCAACAGTGTGACCACGTTACCTCCTAACTTTAACAAACTGTCCCAAGGTCGGCTCGTGGCCGCAGCGCAACACGACACCCAACCGCTCATTGGTGTGCAGTTTCATCCCGAAGTCTCCCATACCGATTACGGCACGCGCATGTTGAAAAACTTTGTCTTTGGCGTCGCCGGGTTGAAGGCAACGTGGTCCATGCGCGACTTTATCCCGACAGCAGTGCAACGCATTCGAACGCAGGTCGGCACACATCAGGTCCTGTTGGGGTTGTCGGGCGGTGTCGATTCCACGGTCACAGCCGCCCTCCTGTTGCGGGCGTTACCCACTGACCAGGTCACCTGTGTGTTTGTCGACAATGGTCTTTTGCGACAGAACGAAACCAAAGAGGTCCTCGCGCAGTACGAGACACTGACAAAAGGCACGTTGATTCATGTGGATGCCTCAGACACGTTTCTCGCTGCGCTCAAAGGCGCCACCGACCCGGAAACGAAACGTCGCGTCATTGGCCGTGTCTTCCTCGACGTGTTTCGCAACGCCGCGGCGCAAGCCAACAAACAGTTTGACTTTCTCGCACAGGGCACTCTCTACCCAGACGTGATTGAGAGTGTCGCACCGCACGGCGCACCCTCGGACACCATCAAGAGTCATCACAATCGCGTGGCCGAAGTGTTGCAGTTGGTCAAGGCGGGCAAAGTCATCGAACCACTACGCGAACTCTTCAAGGACGACGTGCGTGCGCTCGGCGCGGCCCTCGGCTTGTCCAACGCTCTCGTGCAACGGCAACCCTTCCCGGGGCCCGGTCTCGCCATCCGAATCGTGGGCGAGGTCACACCAGAACGACTACGCATGGTCCGTGAAGCCGACGCCATTGTGCGTGCCGTGTGTCAAACTGATCAACAAGTGTGGTCGTCGCTGTGGCAAGTGTTCGCCGTGTTTCTCCCGATTCGTAGTGTGGGCGTGATGGGCGACAAACGCACCTATCAACACACGATTGCTGTGCGTGCGGTGCATTCCGAGGACGGCATGACCGCAACCTGGGCCGCCTTGCCTGACGCTTTACTACGCACACTGGCCACGCGTATCGTCAACGAGGTGGCGGGTATCAATCGTGTTGTTTATGATATTACGTCCAAACCACCTGGCACAATCGAGTGGGAATAAAAGACGTCAGGCAAGGCGAAAAAAATGTTCGTGTACCCTGCATTGTCAACACACATACAGCGTGATGACCAATGTGACACCACTAGAGACGCTGCCGTGCGTCTACGACACCGAGTATCCGTTCAAAGATTACGTACCCTACCGCGACGTCATTATATTCGGCCGTGTGGCGCGCTTCTTCCTCGATCCGACCAACGACTACAAGAACTTGTGCACACTCATCAACGTTACGAACGACGACGCGTCGCTGCGTCTCATTGAGTTCTTTCTCACCAAATATGTGAGCAACACCGTCACGGCACGCAACGTCAGCTACTTTATCGACGAAGCAAACCAACCGCCGCGCTACTTTAACGTGAGTTCAGGCTACAATAACACGCTCGAAATGTACACCAAAAAGTGCTTTGACTTCTTCGCCCGAGGCAAGTACAAATTCACGTTCGGCGTGCGCGCCAAACCGCAGCTCCAACTTACCACGTCGTTATGTCAGCTCAATTTCTTCAAGTGGGCGATTCAGAACAAGGTGGTCGACTACGTACATAAACATCGTGAGCAAATTGCGGCGCGCATGAAGGCGGCCAATCGGCGTGGCGAACGTGCACAGAATAAACGCGCCCGCACCGAGGATGCCAATGATATGGACATGGCACCACCGCTTGCAAAACGCCTGCAAAAGGTACTGGATATGCCAAATCTCGACCAGCAACAACCGGAGCCTGAGCAGCAACAACCGGAGCCTGAGCAGCAACAACCAGAACCTGACCAGCAACAACCGGAGCCTGACCAGCAACAACCGGAGCCTGACCAGCAACAACCGGAGCCTGACCAGCAACAACCGGAGCCTGAACAGCAACAGGTGCAGAGCGACGAGGACAAGCAACAACTGGAGCCTGACCAGCAACAACCGGAGCCTGAACAGCAACAGGTGCAGAGCGACGAGGACAAGCAACAACTGGAGCCTGAACAGCAACTAGTGCAGAGTGATGAGAACCAGCAACAACCGGAGCCTGAACAGCAACAAATGCAGAGTGATGAGGACCAGCAACAATCGGAGCCTGATAAGCAACAGGTGCAGAGTGATGAGAACCAGCAACAACCGGAGCCTGAACAGCAACAAATGCAGAGTGATGAGGACCAGCAACAATCGGAGCCTGATAAGCAACAGGTGCAGAGTGATGAGGACCAGCAACAATCGGAGCCTGATAAGCAACAGGTGCAGAGTGATGAGCAAAACGAGCTTCCCGACAGCGTTGAAGAGGACGGTAGTCTCTCCGACTCCACCAGTGCCGACAATGACGTTGACGTGCTTGGCCAAGACGACGATCAACAGACGGATATCGAGCGTCTCGTGTCCCAATATAATGCGCGTGAACAATACCAATTTGAACGCTTTGAGGATGACGAACTCTCTGACGATGGCATGGACGAGAAGGATGAGAGCGTCGTCTCGCGCATTGAGGCACTTGGCAACGAGGCCTTCAGAACGATGACCAACTTTTACCCACACGAGTTTCGTGAGCTCTACGCCAAGGTGGAACCTGTGCTCACCAATCGTCAGCGACGCGGGCGCCAACCCACGTTCGATCCTGTGGAGTCCTTTTTCCTCACCCTCGTCATGCTGCGTCACTATCCGAAATGGCAGAAATTTGCGGCAGACTGGAATGTGAAGACGCCCAACGTCATCAAGAACACGGTCATGCGCACGCTCCTGCTCATCCACAAACCGCTCGTCGACGCCCTGATCCCGGTCTTGTCAAAGAAGGCACAACTCGATCACAAACTCAACTTCGAGCACTTTCCGGAGGCAGCACTTGTCGTCAACGTCATCTTCCAACCCACGTATCGCCCGAAAACGCGCTTTCATGAGGGACGACTCTATTACAGCAAAAAGCAACACCAGTACGGCGTAAAGACACAAATCGCGCACGCCTCGGACGGTCGCGCCATGTTCGTCGGCAAGCACGGGCCTGGCAGTGTGCACGACTATTCACTGTTCGTGAAGGATGTGCCGACGTACAAAAAATTCCTAAAGAAACGCAACAACGAAGCAGGTCTTGAAGACGACGGGGTGCTTCAGAATACCTACGGCGATGCATGGGCACTCCTGGCGGGCAAAAGTTATCAAGGTGCTGCGAGCGTGCTACGTGCTATCGTACCGAAAACGGGAAAGCTGACACGTGAGGATGAGGCGTACAATAAGCGTATCGCCCACGAGCGCACCATCTGTGCGAACTTTTATGGCCGAATGAAGATGATGTGGGCCATCATGCGCAACACGTTCCGGTGGGACCACGAGCAGTACGACCGTGTTGTCCAAGTGTGCGTCGCACTCACAAACTTCCATATTAGGCACTCGCCACTTCGTTATAACATGACACTCTCTCGAGACGGTGAACTTTATCACCGCATTGAGGCAACGAAACGGCGCGAAGGCGAAGTGCGTGAGGCAAAGCATCGTGAACGGAATAGAAGATGGCGCGAGCGTATGAAGGCACGCGCAATGAGTCAAACGAGACCTCTACAGTGTCGGTAAGCTCATGTTCATACGTTGTACAAGTGGTAAAAAAAGGATGAATTACTTAAGCCACGCTTTGTACAGTGCATATGAACGCGATGTTTTCTGCGCACGTGTGGCAAAGCGGTGTCGGCACGCGCGTATCATGGTTGCAAGTGCTTTTCAGATACAAGCGACACCAATAAAGTCCTATTGTCGTCAGAAGGCAGAATATGCACGTGTTACAACAACACTTTATTCTGCAAAAAAACGCGTTACTACCGTTAGAGATCTTTTACACTCTGAACGTAGTAGAAACATGACCGACGAACAGCGTTACCTCAACTTGATCAAGCACGTCCTTGAGCATGGACAAAAGCGGCAGGATCGCACCGGTGTGGGCACGCTCTCTGTCTTTGCGCCCGACCCCATTCGTTTCGACCTGCGCAACAACACGTTGCCGTTGTTGACGACGAAGCGTGTGTATTGGAAGGGTGTGGTGGAGGAGTTGTTGTGGTTTATGCGCGGTGAGACGGACGCCACCAAACTCGCGGCGCGCGGTGTCAAAATTTGGGATGCGAATGCGACCCGGGCGTTTCTTGATGCGCGCGGCCTCCAAGCACTGAGGGAAGGCGATATTGGCGCAGGGTACGGTCATCAGTGGCGACACTTTGGTGCCAAGTATGAGGGCTGCGATATGGACTACACTGGCAAAGGTGTTGATCAGCTTGCGTACGTTGTCGGCCTGATTAAAAAGGACCCGACGTCGCGGCGTATCTTTCTGTCGGCGTGGAATCCGTCATGGCTCGACACGATGGCCTTACCACCCTGTCATGTGTCGGTACAGTTCTATGTGGATGACAATGGTCAGAGTCTCAGCGCACACATGTATCAGCGTAGTGCCGATTTGGGCCTCGGCGTGCCGTTCAACATTGCCAGCTACGCGCTGTTGACGCACATGATCGCGCACGTCTGTGGCTTGCAGGCGAAAGCGCTCACCATTTCGATGGGTGACGCGCACGTGTATCAAAATCACGTCGCGCCGTTGAAAACGCAACTCACACGTGAACCACGTGTCTTTCCGACGCTGACGTTCAAACAGAAGCGTGCGAACCTCGCGAGCTTTGAAGCCACCGATATGCAAGTGCACGACTATCGGCCCTATCGACGCATCGCTATGCGCATGGCTGTCTAAATTTGTGTAAAATGCAAAAAATGTCTTCTCTTCTATAGATAGCAGGCGCCACATCATGAAGTACACGTTCAAAGTAAAAGCAGTCTTTGTGGGGGCGAGCAATGTCGGCAAATCCTCGCTTGCACTACGCTATGTACACGGTAAGTTCAATGCGTCAGGTGAGAGTACGATTGGTGCCGCGTTTTATCCACACGTGTTGGAGCCGATCGAAGACGAGCACGGCGACATGTACATTATGAAATACGAAATTTGGGATACCGCCGGTCAAGAGCGCTACGCGGCACTCATGCCCATGTACTATCGCAACGCACATGTGGTGTTGATTACGTTCTCGCTCATTGCGCGTGAGAGTTTTGAAGACGCCAAACGCTGGGTGAAGAAACTGAACAAGTTTGACCGGTACACGAATAACAAGCGTCCCCTATTGGTGTTGGTCGGCACCAAGTTGGATATGGCCGAATCGTATCGTCAGGTGCCGCAAAAAAAAGCACAACAGTACGCTGACGACGAAGCTATGCTCTATGTGGAAACGTCGGCACTGGAGAATCTCAATGTGAAGTTGCTCTTTGACAAGATTACACGTAAGATTATGCACACACGGCTCGACGATCTGAACGAGCTCGCCTACAGTACGGTGAATTTGCAGGCGCAACATGAGGATGAAGTCAAACGCAAAGGCGGCGTCTTTTCGCGTCTCTGCTCCTGTGGTCGCCGCGATTAAAAGTGTATGGGCTGGTCAAAGACCGTCACGTCAAAATAAATGTCGGTGCGTTTGAGGAGCGCCGCCATGCCCACAAACACCAAGGCAATCCAATAGAGCACCATACCGAAGCCGTCAAAGAGGTGTGGTGCCACCAAATTGGATGTGGCGATGGCTTGCATTAACGTGGCAAAGACGAACCATACCATGCCCACAAAGATCATGTTGGCACTGTGCCGTTCGTAGCCCACGCGTAGTCGATAGAGCACCACCTGTGCAAATGTAAAACACACGCCTGTAAAATAGACGTTGTACATAATTGCGAGTGGCCAGCTTGCGCTTGCCTGAAGATGCGTGCAATAGAGAGTGAGCATCCACACGGGCGCAGACAATGCGGTGCCGATCACGACGATGGACGTTTTTTTGCAACAGGCCATATCGCATTGCCCCGCGACGGACAACACGGTGGACAACAGCGCGACGAGCGCAAGCGCGCGTACGGATAATTCGACTAGCAGTTGCACCAGCAAACCGCTCGCGAGGCTTTCACAAAGTATCGATGCGACGTCGCTCACTGCAAACAGCAGCAACGTGACGAGCGTACGTCGTACATACGTGACGGACGGTCGCTCCGACCAGCGACTCCATAGGACCCATAAAAAAATAAAGAAAGGCGGGAAAGCGCAAACAAGGTGCGCGATCGACGTCAACTGCAGCACCGGGCCGAGCACAATGTAGGCGACGGCACTGACGCAGGCTAACGTGATGCACACCGCGCGCAAGATACGCGGTAGTGTATCGCCTTGACACATCGGTTACGCTTTGTTGTGGTACACGGTGCTCCTCGTTGTTTTTTTGTCGATTTCGACTAACTGGGTCGGCACCTAGACATCATTTTCGCTGCTGGTACTCGTATCCCAGCTGTCTTCTTCGCTGGTGGCGTCGCTATCGCTGATACTCATACTACTACTACTACTCATCGTATTACTGCTGTCGTCGTCATCGCCATCTTTGTTTTCGGGTGACAGAAAGAGGTGATAGCATTCGTTCAGGTGGAACGGGTTAAAACGCGTATCCTTGTAGAGTATGCGTAGGAGCGTGTTGGCGCGTGCGTGCTTCTCGGGTCGCAAAAAGTTGTGCGCCAGACAAAACAGCGCACGCCGATAGCGGTGTGGTTGAACGCGGCGATCTTGGAGTAAGATTTCCACAACGTTGGGGTGATTTTGTGCAATCGCAATGTTGAGATAATTGGTGTTCTGCGGCGGCGTGGCCCGCGTGGGATCCAACCGCGGATCGTTCAATAAGCACGCGACAACACCAGCGCGACCGTACTTGCACGCGAGGAGAAAGCCGATTTGATGATGCTGTGTTGGATCCACGCGGCTGTCTTGGAGGTATGTTTTGACCAAAGCTACATCGCCACGGGCACACGCCCAACGCCACGCGTATTGTCCAAACGTGCTCGGATCCCAGCGCGGATGGTGTACCAGATAGTCAATCACGCGTATGACGCGCGACCTGTCCAGAATAACTTGGTATTGTTTGAGGGCCGGCCTAAACTGAATCGTCTCCCACGGTATGAGCTCGGATTCGATAATCACCTTGAGCAGCATCACACGGCCGGGGTGCAGCGCTTTTTCGAGCCGCGCACGCAACGCAGCCTTTACGTTGTCCGCACGTGACGTGAAGGCGACCTTATGGGAATGTAAAAGCACACGAAGCGCCGACGGATCACAGCGTTTCATAAAATAGATCATACGTCGATCCGTGAGCACGTGACAACTCGGGTGGGCGAGCAAGAGCCGCATCACCCTACCGGAGTGCCAAGCATGGCGCAGGAGGCGATCGTGAAAGTGGTGCGGCGTCGTGGCGCCACAATCCAGAAGGTACGTGAGTACGCGACCCGCATACGTACAACAGGCATACTTGGCAATGTCGTTGGCCCACTGTTGTCCGTGCGGCGTGTGCAACGCGCCGATCGCATCGAGTGGCCGCAAAAAGTGCAAGGCGTCGCGTTGGCGTCGATAATACGTCAAATCGGCAATCACAATGTAACGCACCGACTTGAAATGGTGAGGGTTCTCTAACAGACACGCGATATCGTGGCGTGATGCATGTAATGCGTACGCCTCGCACGTGCGTTTGCACCACATGGGCGCGCGTGAAAAATCGTAGCAGAGTTGATAGAGTTCACGCATGCGCTTCGAGGTCATGGCAAAGCGCCGCGCCGTGTGTACATTCATGAATTTGTAGAGCACATCGAGACTATTGTTCGTCAGGCCCTCCATCATCTTGTGCGTGAACGAGTCACGTCGTATCGCTTGTCATACTATTTCGCCAAAAAAAGAAATCTCAAATGTGGTACACGCGAATAGACAGCAGTATGACGACGACGACGACACCGAAACTTGGCCTTGTACTGGATGGCGGCACCGGTGACAAAAACGAACCGACGCTCACACAGTACGCCACGTTGCTCTTTCTCGAACCGCCCAATTTACTGTATCGCCGACACAAGAGTCAAACGTTGATCGTGGCGTTGAAAGGCGATCCTTATCGACTCGGCGATTTTGTAGTCGATGCCAAACACGCGTGGGCACAACATGCCGATGGTGTGCACCTGCCCGCTCTGACCGATTTGACAGCGCTCACGGAAGTAGTGTCCACAGTCGCGACGAACATTCACCCCACCATGCATATTATTCTCGACATGCCATCGACGATCACCAAACTTGAGGAGTACGTGCGCATTTTGGACACTATTCAGGTGCGTGGCGTCACGTTACATGATCTGAACATGGTGGAACGCGTGCGTCACATCGTCGACACCTACCATCTTTCCATCACGCTCTATGCTGTGGTCAAAGCCGACGCGGCCGCGTGTCACGTCGCTGCGTTACGACGTGCGGGCGCCGAGCACGTACTCTTCACCGCAACACCGCGTGCGGGAGGCAGCCTCACTCAGAGTAATACACTCCACGACACGTACACGCGCACGTTTGGTGCCGGTCGTGACAAACTACGCCACCTGCTTGAGGACGCCGTGCAAGTCGTGCAACGTACGACGGAAGACGCGCCGTTCGTCACCAAGAGCGGTCTTGAAACCACCGTGTATATGGATATGCGGCGTCTCGTCAGCTACCCCAAGTACCTCACCGACGTCGCCAAGGCCATGTTAGGTCTGGTGGACGTGACAACGTTCGAGTATGTGGCCGGCGTGCCGAGTGGCGCGGTGCCGTTGGCGACCGTGATGAGCCAACTCTGTGGGAAACCGCTGCTCATGCTCCGCGAAAAGCCCAAAACGTACGGCATGCGCAAACACATTGAGGGCGTCTTTCAATACCATCGGCGATGTCTCCTCGTGGAAGACGTGACGACTACCGGCATGAGTATCCTCGCGTTTGTGCACATCTTGCGTCGAGCCGGTCTCCTCGTTCATGAGGCGCTCGTTGTGGTGGCGCGCGAGCCGGCCAAACCGACCGCCCTCCTCGCGAAAGCACAATGCAGCCTCACCTCACTCTTTCAATGTGACAACAACATGAAACTTCAATAATATCATGTACAATGTTTCATTCCATATCTGATAAGCACGGTTCATCGCTACTGCTTTCGTCGCTGCGCTCGCCGCCCCACTGCCGTTTGCGCCACGTACGCACGCATTGCCGCACGCGTGGATTTTGAATGTAATGTCGAGAGTGCTTAAAGAAGGAAGAAGGCCACGGCGCGTCGCAGTCGAGGCACCTGGGGTTATGAGTCATATACGTATCTAGAACACAGGATTTGCAAAAACTCGCCCCACAGCACAGCACGGCCACCGCATCGTCCAATAAACGCGTACAGCATGGACATTGGAGATGATTTGGCACAAGTGGCCGCACGTGCCCGCGGTGAGGGTGTAATTCCTGGACGAAACGATCATTCAACGCCTTGTGATTCCACTTGACGCGCTTACCGTTGTGCAAAAAGACATTCGTGTCGTCGCCGTCCACCGCCGTGTTGAGGAACATCCATTGTGGTAGGCCGCGCAAGGTGACGAGCGGTTTCTTCGGGTCGAAGCGCGTGTCGCCGAGCGTCGGACAGAATTTTTTGTAGTGGCCTTTTTGATTGCAGCGAAAACAAACGTAGTGCTCTGGCGGGTCGAAAGGCGAGCGCGTGCTGCGCTCCGGCCTTTTTAACGTGGACGTTGTTGTTGTTGGATAGTACTTTGCATTGCGCACCAGGCTCTCGATACTGCGGCCTTCGTTGGACATGGTGAGCACGCCAAATAAACTAAAAAAAAGTACCAAGTGTGATGTATTGAAAAATGTCGGTTCTCCTCAGAGCGAAATGAGATTGCAATGTTGCTCCGTGCCTCCAACATTATTATTGCGGCGGGCTCACAAGTTCAACATCACCATGTTTACAAGCACGCATAAACAACTGCTGGCACTCTTGTGCGTCTGTCTCGTCATAACGGCGGTGACAGCATCGCCTCCAGCGTTTCGTTTTCGTTGTGCCTACTCTGGGAAATGGTGGGATGGGAATCGCATAGAATATTGGACGCATTGGTACAACTCGACGAAGGGTTGCCCATTGGGTCACGATGGTCAACTTGCAGGATTCGAAATTGAAAAGCTGTAAATACTCCTATACGTTTGCGTTCACCACTACGCTTCTATTTTGTACACGCTACGATACTACAACATGGTACACCTCGGCTTTCTTTTGCTGTATGTGTTGATCGCATGCCACTTTAGCCTGAAATACCAAAAAACACTCGCACCCTCTACACCTCTCAACACCGTTTTTGTGCGTAGTGTGTTTTTCTTCCAAAGTTTTCTCATGGGGTTGCTGTGGCCCTTTCTGGTTCTACTTATGCTCGTGGATGATTTTTACGGCCAGCCGCGTGCGGCATCGTTCCAACCGCAGCAATTATAAGTATGGTTTTAGATGCGAGGCGGTGGGCAACAACGAATCGGCCAGACTGATTATTTGGAACGGCTTGACACCTTCCAAACGCTGCGCTGTTTTCGGCACCGAGTTGGTGATGAAAAAGTGTTGAAAGAGGCCCGGTGTGGTGAATTTTTTGTGCGCGCCGTTCGGAAACACCGCGTGAGTCACATAACAACTCACGGCCGTGGCACCGTCTTGGATGAGCGCGTCGCGGCAGGCGAGGAGCGTGCCGCCCGTTTGCACCAAGTCGTCCACAATGAAGGCGTGCTTGCCCTTGGCGCAGCCCTCTTGGATAATCACCTTGCGCCTGTCGCCGTCGCGTATTTTGCCACACACTATCGTTTCGTAGGCGGGATTACGAAAGAACTTGCTAAAGCGTTTGGCGGCGCCGGCGTCCGGAAATGCAATGCAAAACTCCTTGATCGGAATCTTGAGTGCAAGCAGTTTTGTTTTGAAGAGCGGCACCGCACTCACGAGGAGTGGGCAGCACGTGTTGCGAAAGTAAAAGCGATTCTGAAGCGTGTGAATGTCGTACATGATGAGCGTGATGGACGATTTGGGCGCCGGCAACGTATCCATCAAATGTGCGTCAATGTCGGCGGCGGCCACAGTGCCTTCGCGATCCACTCGCTCCATGGTGGCAGACGGGAAGAACGGGAGCACGACCGTGATGGTACGTACGCGGGGTGTGCGCGCAAACACATACATGGCCTTGTATTGGTAGTCCTTTTCCTTTTGCGACGACCACGAGGCGAGAAAGAGCACGTGACGGTTGGCACAATCGTTAATGTTGTGAATGAACACGTTCGGCGTGCCGTCCGGAAAACTGTGCCAATCGATGCGCCGTTTTGAGAAGCGCTTCGGTTCGCGGCGCACCAATTCGTCGGCCAACCAACCCATCTCGGTGCAATGGTAGACCAAGTACGTGCGCGGCTTATTATTAAAAGTGTCCTCCGGAACAACAGCCATGACGTGCTTTTCTTCTACGCCTAAGACGAGAACAAAAAATAATACATTTCGTCGCAATTGGTCAGCGGAGCCAACCCTGGCCCGGAGGTGCTGGGCTTCTACACGAGAGCGCATATTTATTCTCATGTCGCATTACCGCGTTTGTAGACGGGTAACGGTCCAAAGCCATCATCACTGAGTTTGCGGCGAATGTTACGGAAGGCGCGTTCGCGACAGGCTCGATAGTACGCGTCCATGCCCAAGAAAGTCAAACCGACCGCGAGACCACCGACAACGAACGCCGTGCCCGTATTCATCTTGATTTTGGTTTTCGACACGAGATAACCGAGTGCCGCACCGCTGAGGGCACTCAACCCACCCAATTGTAGGGAACCAGCCGCCACACTACCCACCGTGTGGCAACACGCAATGTGTCCACCATTCATGAGCACGTTAACGCCCCCCAACGCCAACGGCGTCAGGGTTGGCTACGCTGACCGCTCCCACGAGGAAAGCCCATACCCACGGTTTGTGATACCACGATGTCATGACTAGTAATAGATGGTATAGAAAATGCAAAGCGTTAGCGTAGCACACTTTTTTATCGAAGGTCCCATTAAAGCATGAGTGCACGGTTGCAAGCCATCACGGCCCGCAAGCCGCGCCGCCGACCGGACGGGCTGATCCTGACAGCAGAGCAAAAAGCCATTGTCGAATGTAGTGCCGAATGTGTCTTGGTGCAGGCGTCGGCAGGCACCGGCAAAACGACCGTGCTGAAAGCGTACGCCGAGCGCCGACCGCAGCGCCGCTTTGTGTACATTTGCTTCAACAAGGCCATCCAAGAGGCCGCCGCCAAATCGTTTCCACCCAATGTCACCTGTGTCACGTTTGACGCGCTCGCCTATCGCCGCTACGTCTACGGCTACAAGATCCATGTCAACACGAGCGGTGGTATGCGCCCGCTCAATGCCGCGCTCGTACGCGCCATGATTCGTGGCAGTACGTTTCGCACACGCCACGGTGAGCGTCTCCAAGTACCGCATCCCATGTGCCGACAGATTGCGCTCACGTTGGAGAGCTTTTCAAAACAGGTCATCGACGCCAAAGACGGTCGCGTCCACACGGCCTACGTACCGGAAGAGGTTTGTAAGGCCATCCACTACGACAAGCACACCATCGCACATATCAAACAATTAGCACAGTGGGTGTGGCGCAAATACCTACGACGCGATGCGCCACACCTCTGTTACGCGTTCAATCGGTTGGTGTTGTGGGCCGAAGGCCTGGAGCGCGACATTGATCGCGACACGACGCTGTTGGTGGATGAAGGTCAAGATCTGAACGCACCGATGGCCGCCGCGCTCATGGTGGCACCGCATCGCTGTGTTGTTGTCGGCGACCCGTATCAACAAATCTATGGCACGTTCATGGGGTCGGTGAATGTGCTGAAGCGCCTTCACAAGCGCGGCACGCACCTCTTTGCACTGACACTGAGTTTTCGTTTTGGAAGCGATTTGGCCTCGCTCCTGTCGCGCTTGCTCAATCTTATGGACGCCCACCCCCGTGTGCGCGAACAACACCATCGGCGTGTGCGCATTCGCGGGTCGCCCCACCGCCAAACACGTATCATGTCGTCGCACGAAGCGATGGAGACGCCCTTTGTCGGCCTGTTTCGCACCAATCAAAAACTCTTTGGTCGCGCGTTCATGTTTGCCAAAAACGACGTACGCATTCACATTTTGGGCTGGCGTGCCTTTCGCTTGCAATTGCTGGCCGCCAAAGACAGCCGTGTCCTGAACAGTGACAATGATGGCGGTGTGTCGCGTATTCTGGAACGTTACGAACCCGCGTTGCTGCACGACGCCATCCGTGCCATTGACGCACACCATGTTGACGACGAGAAAGACGCCGACGTGATCCTGTCGACCATTCACAAATTCAAAGGCCGCGAGGCGAAGCGTGTTTGGGTGCACAACGATATCAAACTCAAGTCGCAATTTCAATTTCAAAAAGACGATGGCCATGTTGGTGTAGTGTGGCACGAAAATGAACGCGAAGAAGTCAACCTGGCTTACGTGGCGCTCTCGCGTGCGACAGAACTGCTGCGTGTCGATGTTGACATTGCCCAATACGTGTACGAAGCCGAAAATGTCAGTGGTACCATGCTCAACACGATGCAAGGTGGTGTTGTCATTCCGGAGGATACGTCAGGCCACACCGCTATCCGCGTCAAGCGCCTCGGTGAACAACCACGCACGTTCTATTTGCTCAAACCCAAAGACGCACGCCGCGCCTCCGGTGGTGGCACACCGTGATGACTATGGAATTTGAGATCTTGTTAATATCGATCATTGTACATATTCTTCCACACTGAATTATCTGTGGGGAGGCCGTAGTAATTCAATTCGCGCGTAATTTGGGCCGTCTCCAAGAAACTGTCCCCGTGCACAATAATTGTGTCGTTCCGCAAGAATTCAAGCGCTCACCGCGTTGGGTCTTCCACGCCGTCGGTGAAGCGGCCGATAAGAACAAGACATTCACCTATTATCTGGCGCGACATGGCAAACTGACTGGCGACAAACTGTGGCAGGAGCGCACAGGTCATTGAAGTGACAAAGAGTCACACACAACACTACCGGAGATCTATACACGCTTCTCATGTCGAACGGCTCTGACTTTGAAATAAACGCTTTACCGTTGTAAAAATAACCCTTCCAATCATGCTATAATATTATCGCGTGGTTCGTTTCAACTCAATGTGCACTACAATAGCCTTTCGATATACGTGCTTCTTGAGCAGTTCAGCAGACGACACGGAACGGTGCCGGCCCGCCGTACAACAGATGGCCACGCGTGTCAAGTTGTCGCGTTCGATTTTTTGCACGAGTTGCGTGAGAAACGTTTCGTAATTGCGGCTCGTTTCCACCGACTTTTGGACGTCTTCGTTGAGTCCATTCAGTTTTTTGAGATTCAAACCGCGACGCCGACCGGACAACACACAGGCGTTGAAACTTGCCTGCGCACCGGGCACATGTTTGCGATGACGCCGTCCATACGTGTAGAGGATGAGCTCACGCGACGCTGCCTGTGGAAAGCGGGTGTTGAGTGCGGCATAGACATACGCGCGATTCGAGGTTTCCTCACTGTCATCTTCCTCTTCCTCCTCAAACCCCGGCACGCTTTCTTGCGATTGGTGCCGGAGCCACGCATCCAGATCGCCCTGAAACGGTGCCGCCACAATGTCGTCCAGGTCAAAGATTTTGGCATCGTCTTGGCCTATCGTCAACGCCACGTAATCCTGATCATTTTGGATGTAGAAGCAAATCTCCACTGGCAAACTCGCGATGATCGTGTTGTACACACACGTCGTGTGACCCATCCATCGCGGTGGCAATGCGGTATGGATGCGTTGAAATGCCATGTTGCTATCTATCAAACAAAGAAAAAGTGTACGTCTAAACTAATCAGAGATGCGCACAATAGTAGAGGGCCAGTTGTATGTCCTTGATCACGTATTCACACCGTCTGAATGTCGCCACTAGAGAAAATTATGCGTGCGTCCAAAATCAGCCAAACTTATTGTCGTATGCGAATACCGTACCTTCACTCATGACGAGTACCACAACCACCACCACCACCAGCTCATCGGCGGCATTGGAGAGTGCGGCCTTCTTGGAAATTCCCAGCGCAGATGAGTGCAAAGCATTCATTCAGGATCGCACTGCCGTGATCTTTTGGCAATTTAAGCGCACCGCGATTCCGGCCGTCTCGCAGAAAAAGTACGAGCCGATCGAGTTGTTCCTCCTGTACGAACTCACAGACGACGAGCAGCAGCGTGTTAAGGACAAGTTCAATCTCAAAGGTTGGGACGTCAAGTTCAGCCTGAACGACATTGATAAGGATGCGAATTACAAAACAAAGATTTGCGTCTTCTTCAGCGCTTAATTTGACCACCACACGTCACGCCACGGGTCATATATTTTTTTGAAGCGTTTCACGCGCTCATAGTTGTTCATCCTGGACATCATGTCACGATTCCAACCACTTAGGAACGCCCTTTTCATCATGTGTTCACATTCGTCGTGTTGTCGCCGAGGCAAACCTTTGCAAAAGCGCTGAGCGCTGGTGTTGCGCTGCCACCAACCGTTGACGTCTGGCGTTGTCATGCTCTGATACAAATGAAATAACATACTTTCTACACACCACGAAACGCACCTACGTAAAGGTTGCAATGAGCACAAGCGTGAGCGGGTGGTCCAGATAACGCGTGTGTAATTGTGCGAGCGTGAGATTGTCAGCGAGTACCATCTTGGTGTACTTGAGAAAACCTGGCTGCGTCTTGAAGAAGCTCTCCGCCATACCGCGTACGGTTTGCACCGTGGTACTGTCACTGCCGAGAAAGTGCATCACGACACCGCCATGTTTGAGGGTCAGTGGCCAGAGCGTTTCCGCGCTGCTACTCTCCGAGTCAGAGTCTGAGTCACTGTATGCGTTGGCCGCGCTGGTGGCACGACGGCGGGGGAACATAGCTGCGTTCTTCGTGTCGGAGAAAATAATTCAGCCTGTACAAACCGATGATGCGGTAAGACGACACGTGAAAATTCATCTACGTTAGGTTAGGCATATCACGTTATGGCTGGTGAACAGAGAGGCTTGATCGCGTTGCAGACAGTGCTTAATCATGTTGCTTTCACAAAACGCGACATGTTGACCTATTTTCGTCATTTAACTGTGCCAGCGCAACACAACATGATGCTCCGTTGTTTTGACACGTTACCAAGTGCTGAACAAAAAAAGCTCGTGCGTGCGTTGAAAGCAAAACAGAAGGAGGCGGAAGAAAATCGACTTGAGAGATTCCTGTCCGAACTCACACAGAACATGCATTCAGACTGGACATTCACGTTAATAAGCAGCGACGGCAGGGATGATGGTAGACGGTATGGCCGAGCGCACATCCAATATTGTGTCACATCACCTCACCATGTCACATTCAAGTTCATATCTATTTTATTCACGTATGATGCTGTGAACGATACGCTGCTCCAGGCGGTGGTAAAAAAAGGCAGCGGCGTGCATAACCTCACGCGTGATCAGCTTGGCGTACTCTTCTCCTGTTCCACGGCGAGCATACACCAAACCGTCAAGTCCATGCTCAATCGCGATTAGGCAATCGGCGTTTCAATGTAGCGCCAGTCGCGGTATTCGCAAATTTGTTTCCAAATCTCGTCGTGTTCGGCGCGACAATCCTCCGACTTGAGACGCCAGCGGCCCAAGTACGGCAAGTACTGGTACCAGCCCTGCAGTTCGCAAAACTTGTAGAGCAAATAACCGTAGTAGAGACTGTTCTCGCGCTTGTTCTTTTTGAACTTTTCGAACGGCTCGAGGTACTGATGGAACATGGAGATGAGAATGTTCGTCTCCTTCTGCGTAAAGGTGAGCACAGAGCGGCCAGTGAGAATGCGCTCAATCTGCGGTGCGTTCGCATAATACTTGGCGTGGCCAATCTTGCGTAGGTAGTATTTGATCGTCTCCACGTCAATGTCGCTATTATCCGCCGATTTGAAACTGTTCGAGTAGATGGCATCTTCCACGCGTTGAATAACCTCCTTGGGCACAATGGTGCGCTCTTGACCCTGAATATTAGTGATCCACTTGCGAAAGTGGTTGATGCGCTCGTACGCAATGTTCTTGGTGAACTGGATGCGCTCGCCAAACGAGAGATTCTTGCTGTCGTTCTCCATGTACGGCGTCGAGCGCATGCAGCGTTTGCAAATATGCATGTCGGTCGTTGGATCGACTACCTTGTACGCGAGACACATCTCACAGTAGTCGTCGGCGTCCACCGTATTCAGACGTTTCACCTGGCTGGGTTGGTAGAGGCCGCATTCAATTTGTTTCTGAATGAAACTCTCCTCTTCGGGCGAGACGGTTTTACGCTCGGACGCGCGCTGTTTCTTGCCACCACTGCCAAGCAAGAGCCGATTCGCGGGACTCGTCTCCGCCTCCGGTGAGACGTTGGGCACCATGTCGTAGATGGTCTTGATCGTCCGCAATTGGTCCTCCAACGTGGCCTGCTTGGTGGCGCTTTGTTTCATATAAATGTCAATGGCTTTCAACAGCGCATTGCGCTCGCCGTCGTGCAGGGCAAACAAGGTGCGATGTTTCAGTTGCTGTTCAAGACGTTTCACAAAGTGTTGGTGCCGTTGGCGTCGTTGCAACGAGCGTAGCGGAGCGCGTTGGCGTGTGCTCGTCGCCTTCGTCGCTGTCGGCTTCGGTGCCATCGTCCGAGTAGTAGCACTACTCTCTCTCTCTTCAGAGAGCGAGACCTTGGCCTCGTTCAAAACACGCACCTGATGACGTACGTGTTGGAGTTGGTTTTTGAGATCGTGCAACGCCACTTGCATGGTAGGCGTAGACGGCAATGGGCTGGACATGTTGTCGTTTCGACAAAACGACACAAGCACCACCCTCGTTAAAGATAAAAAAAATTGTGTGCCTCTAGAGTAACCGGCTTCCCATCCTCATGTACGCCAATCAGGTAGGCCCCAACCTTCGGTCAGGGTTGCTTCGCGACCCGACAGGTGCGCAATCCGTCATTCCGTACCGCTATGCGCAAACGGGTATGGATTTGCCCGCTCGCTTTGATCGCTCGCAGCACACGCCCTACGAGCGCCAACAGTTTGACAACACGGTCGAACTGGAGCACCGCAATTTTCTTGATCCCAACGTGATGAAGCGTCACGACCCGTTTCTGGGTCGCGGTTCGCGCGAGGACAATGGCGTCAATCGCAGTGTGCATGCCGTCCCGAACCACGTTCACGCGCAAAACGTCGTGTTCGAGCCGACACCGCAGGCGTTGCTCGCACCCGGCGAGATGGACGACTTTTGGGTCGATCACCACCTCTTTAATAACGGCGCCTTCCAACTGAAACCGTAATAAACGCGTGTCCTCTCCTCCACGTTTGTGTTTGTCTTTTTTGTTTCACCACCCTCTGTTGTCATGACGGATTTGTTGAATTGGGCGATTATCGAGAGCTCGCTGGCCCACGAGCAACCGTCGCGCTATTCTAAACAAACCACGCTTTCACATTTTACGAGGCTTTGCATGTTCACGTGATGTACAAGACTACGTCTATCGCCTCACCCGAAACCTGTATTGTAGTCGATGGGCTGCGATTCGTACACAGATTCGCGCCAAAGATTGGCACTTGCGTCGTCGCGCCATCTATGTGTGGGCTCGCTCGCAGGAAGTTGTACGTGTGGTGAATGGCATGCATGGTATATGCTTATTCACGTGATCCCTCGCTTTCTTCGAAAAACAATCGTGCGTCTCTTTTTTTTGTTTCACTACCATCCGTTGTCATGACGAATCTCTTTATTTGGGCGTTCAGCGTGTCCGTTTTGGTGGCGTCCTACCTGTTTGCGACGTATCGTCGCGCCGTTAGGCACAAGGAGACAAAGAAACGTGTGGTGGTGCCAACAGTGCCAGCAACGAAACCTAAACCAATTCCTCGCTGGCGCATTGCCAACCGCCGCGTTGGCGACCACCATGCTATCCTAAACAAACCACACTTTGACATTATTTTACGAGGCTTTGCGTGTTCACGTGATGTGCAAGGCTTCGTCTATCGTCTTACCCGAAACCTGTATTGTAGTCGCTGGGCTGCGATTCATACACAAATTCGCGCAAAAGATTGGAAGTTTCATCCCGTCATCTATGTGTATGGTCTTGATCACAACGTTGTACGTGTGGTGGATGGCATGTATGGGATACGGTATATTGATGGTGACGGATTTATTCACGAAATTCCGTAGAAAAACGAAACGCCATATGTTGTTTTTTTTAACGTCTAAGGGGTAACGCACACGCACACCATGTACGGTTGGCCTTATTCCGGACGTTATTGGGGTGGTGGTTATTACCGTCGCCCTTACATGCCTTACGGTCGCTATTGGTCCTACGGCCTCGCGCCGCGGCATCGGTACGGCGGCTATCCGCTGTGGCAAGAGGCGCCTACCGGAGGTGCACCAACGTATGAAAGCTGTGTGAAAGCCATGCGTAAGGCGCAAGACTGTCCGCCCTCGGTGCGTGGCTTTCAAGCGTGCAAAAATCCAGAGGAAGCCTGTCAAGGCGCGTGCGAATGCATTGCGCAATCGAGCTTGAACATACCGAGTGCCAACCGCACGGCCTATATGGATAGCCACATTGCCACCATGAAACAAGAAGGATGTGATTGTGAAGGTGGCAAAGTGAGCGCGCCAAAACCGGCATACACCCCGACCGACAGCCTCAAGCAAGGTGCGACCGGCGACGACACGACGGATAAAGTGGGTATGGACACGGTGAAGGCCGACGGTACGACCGTCACCACCATTGACGATACGCAAAAAAGCGCCGCCGAGAAGAACGGTGCGCCAGCGATGGTGCCATTGACCGCGGCCACCGTGACGGTCCCGGCGCCACTCGTCGTGGTACCCACAGATAAGATTGTGTTTGCAGGCTTCACAAGAGAAGGTCTCCTCTTTGCGTCCAGCGTCACGGTCGGTGCCGTTTTGCTGGGGGCGTTCGTAACGCATGCGTTGCGTTCGTAAAATAATCTTGCATAACAACAAGTCTGCTCTAACCCGACATGGAGACCTATTGGAAAGTCAACGATCCCTACTGGCATGAACCCATGCCCTACACGATACCCACCTTTTCGTTGTATCAAAAAGATGCAACGACGGCAGCAGCCACGCAGCCGACCACGCGTTTTATGGGTCTGACGACACGCACAACAGGCATGACGATCGGCATGGCCGCCGTAGGTCTGCTCGTGGGTGTGGCGATTGGTTTCGCCATCACCTCCGGTAACACCAAAAAATAGGCAACAACCTTTATGCTTTTTTTTGTGCGTTCGTCCATACGCCACTTTGGAATATGTGTATTACAGAGAGACGCGCTTGCAACATGACCTCGACCACGATCAGTCTAGATGATTTGGCACCTTTGCCCACGAATTACGCGGTGCTTGCCAAAGCCGATCGCAAACGCTACCAAGCGAAACACGACGACGAGGCGACCGATTACGAGTATGCCGTAGTGACGTTTATTCCGCGCCGCCGTGTCACACTCATGCAGAAAAAGAAAAAGACGTCAGATCAGCAAGACACGCCCACCACGACCGAGGAAGAAAACCGGCTCGTGGCTTTACTGGAAGAGGCCAAGAAGCTCTTGACACCGGAGATGGCGAAGCAGCAGAGTGACGAAAAAATGACCAACAAGGAGAAGCAGTTGCGCGACGGTCTCGGTCAGGCGTGGCGCCTCATGCGCGACACGTTGGCACCGGAGAAAATGCAGCCGCGTGTCATGATGATGAAGATTCGCGATGTGTTCCGCACCAAGAAGGAAGCGCTCGCGGCGTTGGACAATTACTACAAAGCCATCGATCCCCATTTTGATCACATGTGGGTCAAGGTTGGCGAGTGGGACGGCTTTATGGACGAGGATAATGCACTGAACATGAAAATCGTGAACAAAGATATGTACAGTTCGTCGCACAGCATTTTCCAACAGGTCATGTCGGGTTGGTTCCAATCCATCGACCAGGATCGCAAGGGTCTCGAGTTTCGCCTGTGGAAAGATTCGGCCAAGACGGACATGTGGCGCCGCCTGAGCCGCATTAAGAACACGACAGGCCACGAGGCGCCCGATGAAACGATGCAGGCGATCGAAGAGGGCAAAACGTTGTCCCAGGTGAACAAGGAGTCGGAGCGCAAGTCCCTGTCGGAAACGCGCGTCGGTGAGGGTGGACAGAAGGACGACAGTGTCAAATCGTCCGAGGCGCTCTTTGCGCAGTTGGCGAACCTGGCGAAACACAAGAAGAAAACCATGGCCAGTATGATGCGACGGCGGCGACGCAAAATCTAAGCGCCAGGTCTCACGCCCGTTTTTTTTAGTCGAAAGATGTGGTATAGGCACCGCGTTTGTTTTAGTTTGCGGGTTTTATACCCACTTACCGCGATGAGTGACGTTGCCACAAAGTGGCGTATGGACGGTCACGAGCTCACCGAACAGCAACGTGGCATTGTCGAGGCTATACTCGCTGGTCACAATGTGAATGTGATCGCCAAAGCGGGCAGTGGCAAGACCGTTACAAGCGTGTATGCGTTGAACGAGGCTATCCGTCGTTATCCCAAACGCAAAGCCATTGTGTTGATGTTCAACAAAAATATAAAGGAAGAGACACGCGACAGTGTCAAAAAGGTGAAGAATATTGACGTGCACTCCTTTCACTCCTGTGCGCGAAAGTATTTTAACGTGACGAATCCGAACAGCGACGCGTGTTTTGAAGAGGCGTTAACACAACAACCCAAGATACCAGTGGACGACGTGCATTACATAGTCGTTGACGAAGCGCAAGATGTCACCCCGCTCTACCACCGCTTTATACGGCATCTCTTGTCATTCATTCCAAAGGCACAGCGTCAACTCGTGCTCGTGGGCGACCCCTTTCAAACCATCAACCAGTACAAGGGCGCAACCATGCAGTATCTCGTTGAGCCGCAACGTTATTATGGCGATTTGCTGTCGGGCGACGTTGTGCTAAAGCACCTGAGCATATCGTGGCGTATCTCGCATGAAATGGCGGCGTTCATTAACCAGTACTGCAATCCGACGTTCTTGGCAGGTGCCACACCCACGTCGTGGTGGGAAAAACACGGTGACTGCATTACGGCGCTGTGGGGAGAGGGTATCCGAGCAGCACCGACGCGCCCTGCGGATCCAGACTCACTGCAGTATGTTGCGCACGGTGCGCTCTATGCAAAAACGCGAGGGCATTTGAACGCTCAGCGACGTTCATTGGGTGGACGTGACTTTTTGAAAAAGTTGAGGGACGGCATGGACACGTACGGCACAAACGTGACGTTGGTCGCCCATAGTGTGAAGAACAAAAGCAGTGGCACTACGCAACCGATCGTCCAGAACATTGTGAATGCGTTCGGCAAAGCGGAACACGAAAATTGGCACATTAACAGTGCTGGCTTTCTCAGCGACCCGTCTCCGAAAGCGGTGCGCACACAAAAACGTATTGCGAACACGATCAACAGTATGAAGGGTTGTGAGGATGACTTTGTTATTTTCCCGCAATTCGATTACTTTTACCACAAGCTAACCACACTGCGCAACGACGATCCGTGGGTCGTGTTCAACAAGATGTATACGGCATTGACGCGCGCCAAAAAACGCTTGCTTGTGGCGTGTGGAGATCAGGCGTACGTCACGTTCTACCGTGGCGAAGGGTTGTCGAAACAAAACCAACGCCAGCAACCCAAACGACGACAAACCATGAACGTCAAGAAAATGCTCACACACGTGCCGTATGACGCCTATTTGGATCATAACACTGTGCAAACGTCGGATTATGTCGTCAGTGCGGCAGTTCAACAAAAAATCGTGCCACACGCGCTCGCCAACGCGTACATGGTGAAAGGTCGCGTACCCGGTACGAAAGAATACGTCGCGCCCATTCTCGGCAAGGCGCTCGAGTTTGCGTTGCATTATCGTCTCTACGGGGAGAACAGCTATTTGAGAGCGTGTAGCGCATCCTGTGCCAACGACGCCGACATGCACATGTGGTTAGACACAGAAGCGGACGAGCGTTTGCACGACGCGACGGCAGACACGTTTTTCAAAATGGCGTTACTTTACCAGTACGCTTATGATGGGTACCTGGCACCGTGGCGACAATTACGTCATCACACCTGGGAAACGTACCAGGCTATTCTGGATGGCGCTGTCGATAACACACTCTACGTGCTCTATGCGATTGCCTTTCCAGAGTCGCCGTTGCCAACGTCACTGCGCACGATTGCCGACGCACTTGCACCATGTGTAGTGTTGCAACGTCCCGTGCTCTTACCGTGGTGCGCCGACTGGTTCACCAAACGCAATTACGATCCGATCATACAAGGCGTCGTGGACGTGTTTCTGAAACCGAACACCTACGTGGAACTCAAGATCTCGCGCCAACGCACCTTCAACAAGATGCACGCCCATCAAGTGCAACTGTACGCCACGATGGGAAGCCTCATGAAGGGCGCCTATCAACGCGATGTGACAAAGCCGCGGGCGTTTGTAGTGATCGCGAATACGGGCGCCGTCTATGATGTTGCATTGCAAGAACCGAACAAACACTACGCGTACATGAATCGCATGCTCAGGCGCAAGATTGCTACGAACGCATACGACTTGCGCGAAACAAGCAATCGCAATGAGGATGATGAAGAACAAACGTTTTTGACCGGTCTCCACAAGATGGCCTTGTCATGTACGGGTCACAAGGCTACAACAAGGCCACTTAAACGTGACTTGTTGCCGGCAACGTCGCTTCCTCAAGCGAAACGTGTAAAGTGGTGGGTCAAGTAAAGATAAACGTGTAACAAGGGACATTTTTTTCTTTGCGAATAGATAAGCGTGCGCATCATGAGCAGACGCAAAGGCAATGTTCCGGTATCGCTCGAAACTGAATCCGCGCAAAAGACGCCTTCGGCGACAACAACGACAACGACGACACCGTACCTCATCGCGGGCATGCGACCGCGTTCGAACCGGTTCACTGCGTTCATGTTGTCCCTGGGCGTGCTTGCGCTCACGGCGGGCTACGTAGTGTGGTCGTCGTGGTGCAAGCGGTTGGAGCGCGCCAAAAAAGTTGAAAAGGTCCTGCGGCAGCACAGTGCCCAAAAGACCAAAGATCCGCGCTACCCGGGTCTGCAGGTGTTGCTCAGCGGCATTGACGGCACCGTGTCGCCGTCGCGTTCCCAAACACAGCGCTTGCGTGTGTTCGATCACGATGATAATCAGTGGTTGCCACGCGGCGGTCCGTTCAGTTACAAAACGTGGAACGGGCGTCGCGCATCGACCAGCGTCCACGGCAACGTCGTGAAACAGAAGGGCAAATTTGCGTATCAGCACCATCTCGAGACGTGCTGGCCCATGTTGAACTGGCGTGGCGAGCCCGTGTACGTGTGCCCGACCGTGCACGGCACCTTCTTCATTACCGACAACAAGACAAAGGCGACGCACGAAGACGTGCAGGTAAAGTTTCTAGGGCCAAAAAATCAGCGTCGTACCATGACCACGAAACGTTAACACACATCGGTGTTGTTTGGTGGCAAGCGACGCAAGAAATAAGCGGTTACAAAGCAACAATCATATTTAGCATGAACATGCTAAAACAAACGAACAGAGCCTCACTGTTCGTAATGAAACATTCTTGCTTCAGCATGATGACACTGGAAGACCAAAGCATACATGATGCATAGTAAAAAAGTGTTAAAAACGCTAGGAACGCGATGGTAGTGCACATACATTGCCAGAAATCGAGCCATGTTTGGCATTCACCCGTCAATGCACGCCACCACAAAGGAGACCTCTTCTCTACGACCAACAAAAATAGCGACGAAGACATGGTGTGCTTTTCAGGTGCCAGAAAGTAGACTGAACAAACACCGTGGTCACTCAAACGTATGTTTCGCCTTTTTTTTGTAGTCGGTTAATGCTCCCATGTCAACCCATTACCAGTACGCCTAGACAACCTTGGAAAGCACACACTGACACCACACGACGCACGCGACCATGGCCCATCACGCCGATTGGGTCATCAGAGCCAACCCTCGCGTTTATGGCGCTTGGGACCGACGCTACAAGACGGAACTGTGCAACAACTGGACGGAACAAGGTGCATGCCGCTATGGCGACAAATGCCGCTTTGCGCACGGTGAGGAGGAATTGCGTCCGCGCAGACGACCTAAGCTTTACAAAACGAAACCGTGCCATGCGTACGTGCGACGGGGCACGTGTGCGTACGGGCGACGCTGTCATTATATACACGGCGAGGCGCTAAATCTTGTAAAATAGTATTCATACTACCTTTTTGTAATAACTACACACGATACGCGGTTAGTGCCCCTTTCATACATGTGAGTCCGATACTGAGGACGGTGGCGTAGAAGCCCCACTTGGCAGCATCGGCCCAACTACGGCATTTCGCCGTACGACCACAACTTTGCATGGAAATGTAACTCATCACGGTCCAGACGACCATATTGCTGACACCGTCGACGCGCCAATCAAACTGACAACGCTCCCACCAAGACATACTCTGGTGCTCGGTTATTACAAGTGTAGAACTTTTTTTGACTAACGCACTACGGGTTTGCGAAAGAGTACCGAATCGTCGTAGTCATTGTTGAGCGATTCGAGCTTGTACACCCACGCGTCCGTATCGTCCGGCTTGGCAAAGTTCTTCTTGGTGATCGCCTTGTAGTATTGCCAACCTTCCATTTGCCACGCCACCCACGCCGGCGACAACAGACTTTCGGCCAGGTTGTCAATGTTAAGCGTGCGTGCCTTATGCTTCGCGTGTTCGGGCATAATGAGATGCGGACATTGCGTTTTGCGCGCTTGCCACTCTCGCTTGCGCTCGCGTCGTTGCAGTCGCTTCTGCTTGCGCACATTCGTCACCGATTGCCACTCGCCGTCGTGTTGGTCTGTCATGATGTGGTACAGGAGGAGAACTGTGCCTCACCATACTCTTGGAGGTTGAAACTATTTTCGCTCTTGCGCCGCGTTCAGAAAACGTAATAAAGTCGATTTGTGATGCGTCGGCGCTGCGGTGGGTGTAGTGTATTTGGGTTTTTTCGGCGGCGGCGCGGCACGGGCACGCACACCTTTGCGTTTAGGTCGCGTTGTTTTCGTCGCGGGTGCAGGTGCAGGTGCGTCCACCATGGTCACATCACCATCGGCGTCCGCTTTCTCCTCGGGAATGTGCTTGTCGAGCATCGCCTTGTATTCCGTGTGGCGCTCACTACGCAAGTCGCGTTCGGTGCGCTCTTGTATTTGGAAGGCGGGCGCCAGACCGACCAAGTTGTATTGCAGTTCGTCGGTGGGCATGACGAGGTGAATGGTTTTTGTACTACGCTCGTAGCCGTACGCGCGAAACTGTTCAATCGTCATAATGCCGCCGTTGCAGGTGAGCATCACCGGATCGGGCGCCGGGCGCACGCGACCCTCTAGTTTCCATGGCGCTTTGCGGTAGATTTGCCGCATCCACACGCGTCGCTCCTTGCAGTTGTGCTTCAACTTGTAGCGTGTCTCACTGTAGCTGATGGCGCACGGCCAACTGCAGAAATTGCCAAACATGTAATAGGTTTGGCGACGTGCGTCGTACGCGACCACAATGCCGACTTTGGCCGTCTTGAACGGATGACTGTCCCACCAACAGTGATACGAGGATGTGCCACCGAACGGCTCCTTCGTAATCATGTTTAGCAATTTGTAATCGTGCGCGCCGCGCGCCGGCAACGCGTTGGCAGCCTCGGCATCGTCATCGCCGAGTTCCTGTTGCTGGTGCTTGTGCAACATGGGATTGTCGTCGAGCGCGCGCGTCTGAATGTACCGCACGTCGTCCATGCGCAACGTGTGCACCGCACGCTTCTTGCGTTTACTGCGTGTCGCGGTGGCCATCGGTGTCGTGGGTGTGTGTGCTCGGGATTGTGTCGTCTTTTGTGTCTTTCGTCGAATCGCGCGTGGCTGCTAGGTTCGTAAAGTGCGCACGGGCATTTGCAACGCGCGAACCGGCGTCCGGATTGTAACGGAGTTCTTGTAGAATGGCGTGCAAAAGTGTTTGCGTTTCGGTTTGACGGGGCGTTTCGAGTTTTGCACGTTCTTCCGCTGATGGATGTACCAGATACTGCATGTGCTCAGTGGTGCTCACCAAATAGAGTGGGAAATAATCCATTGGCAACGGACACTGACATGTCATGCGCGTACGACCACATTCACCTGTGCAAAAATTATAGGCCTTGCGCAGCGCTACATAATAATACGACGTAGTCCATTGCTTTCTTGCCTCTTTGTCATATGCATTTTTGAATTCTATACGTTGCACATTGATATAGGCACGTGCATGTCGCGAGATTATCTCGAACGGCTCGCGATAAGCGCAGCGTTTTGCAATCACACGCACAAACGTTGGCATCGTGATTGCAACACAAAATGCTTTAGAATCAGCAGTTTCTGCGAAGCTTACAAGAGTGGTATGCTTTTCACAATGCGGAACGGCGTGTCGCGTTCGCGTGCAATCAAGTAGACACGATCGACGCGAAAGGACAAGGTGGATGGCGTGCCGAACGTGTCGATCTGTTGGCGCGTACCGGCTTCGTCCAGTTTGAATTTGCCCACAGTGAGGTGAGGCTGGAAGGCGCGACGCTTGCGACATTGCGGCAGGAGGGTCGTTAATTGTGTCTGTAGTGCGCCTAGGGATGCAGTTGACGCGGTGTTCGGCTTTAGAAAAACAACCGTGTTGTTGCCTTTCTGCTTGAACAGATCGAAGCCAGCGTCAAACGTGAGTTGGAACGGTTTGAGCGTGAGCGCATGTTGAAGGCGCGTCGCCGTCGAGACAAACTCGTCTTGCGGCACGAACGGCCATAAAATATTTACATGGGGCATCCATCGCTCAAAAGCAGGGTCGTGCACTTTGCGAATCGCTTGAATAGGCGCCCATAGCTCTTGTGGCGGTATAATCACCAGCGCAGTGTGAAAAACAGTTTTGGCTGTTGTTGTCATGGTTCAACCATGTAGCCTTACCCCACGTTTACGTCTTCTTTCGCCGAAAACCCAAGACAACAGCAAAAAACGACAAATACGTACCAGGTACACACAGCATGAGTGATGGGGGCGAGACGCGGTACATTCAGTCTATTCAATTTGGTACGCTCTCGCCGCACGAAATTCGCACCATGTCGGTGATCAAGGATCCGACAAACCCTGATCCCGTGGGCATTACTGAACCGGTCACGTACGAGAACAACAAACCGAAACGCTTTGGCCTGTGCGACCTGCGCATGGGCCCGACGGATCGGCACTACCAGTGCGAAACGTGCCGCAGTAAGATTCGCGATTGTCCCGGTCACAGCGGTCATATTGAACTCAACCGCAACTTGTTTCACCCGGGGTTTTTGCGCTACGTGCAAAAAGTACTGCAGTGCGTCTGTTTCTACTGCAGTGCCATGTTGTTGCCGCGCACCTCGCAACGCATTCTCAACGCGCAGCGCATTGAAAACAAACAGCAACGCTTGCGTGCCGTCTCCGCGGCGTGTGCCAAAGTGCACCGCTGTCGTATGTCGCAATGTGATGCGAAACAGCCCAAAATCACCATTCAGCGCCAGACCATGTGCATCTCAGCACGTTTTCCGCTGCCCACCGGCGGCAGCAACAATTATACCAACTCGCGCTTCATTATCAATCCAGAGAAGGCGCGTAGTATTCTGAAACGCATCCGCGACGACGATTGTTACGCACTCGGCCTCCACCAGCAGTGGTGTCGTCCCGAATGGATGGTGCTTGAGGCGCTGCACGTCCCACCGCCCTGTGTACGGCCGTCGGTCGTGACGGACAGTGCGCGCGGTGAAGACGATCTGACGCGCAAACTGGTCGAAATTATCAAGGCCAACAACGACATTCGCGCGTTCGAGGAGAATGAACAGATTCGCATCGACTACAAGGCAGACGAAGAGAATTTGCAAATCCTCCAATTTCACGTGGCGCTCTACTTTGACAACGAGTGCTACGGGAAACCGCTCGGTGTGCAGCGCGGCGGCACTACGCTCAAAACATTGAAAGAACGCCTGAAGGGTAAAGAGGGTCGTTTTCGTGCCAACCTCAACGGCAAACGTGTCAATTTCTCGGCGCGTTGCGTCATCTCGCCGGATCCCTCGCTCAGCATCAACGAGGTGCGCCTGCCGCGCTACGTGTGCCAAATCCTCACCTACCCGGAGCGTGTGACACCGTTCAACTTTGATCGGCTGTATGCGTTGGTGCGACGCGGTCCGCACGCGTATCCGGGCGCACGCTACGTGATTAAAAAACCCAAAGACGGTGCCGTGCGGCATCCGGGCGACATGCGCGAAACGCTTGATTTGCGCTACTGTGACGATCCGGCGCGCGTCGCGCTCGAGTACGGCGACATTGTGGAGCGACACTTGACCGACGGCGATTTGGTGCTCTTCAATCGGCAACCCTCACTGCACAAGTTCTCCATGATGGGACATCGTGTGCGCGTCGGCCACAAGGCACGCACGTTTGGCATGAATCCGGGCGTGACACCCCCCTACAACGCTGGTATGTAGTTTTGCGTCATTTAGTATTTGATTGCGTTCTTTTCTGTGGCTGACATCCTGTTGTTGTTGTTGTAGATTTTGACGGAGACGAAATGAACATTCACGTACCGCAGAACGAAATGGCGCGCGCCGAAGTCGCCGCCCTGATGATGGTTGAAAATCTCATCATCTCGCCGCAATCCAACAAACCGGTCATCGGGCCCGTCCAGAACGAGTTGCTCGGCATTTCGTTGTTTACGCAGCGCGACGTGTTTCTGACACGCGCCCAGACGATGGACTTGGTGCTGGCGATTGAAGGCCTGAACGGCACGACACTCGATTCGATGCCAACGCCGGCCATTTTGAAACCCGAAGCGTTGTGGACCGGTAAACAGATCTTCTCGTTGCTGTTGCCCAAAACGTTGAGCATGCGGCGCGTGGCCAACATGCACCCCAAAGAACAGTCACGCGACAACGCCAGCACGCCAACTGACACATTGGTCGTGGTGAAACGGGGTGAACTGGCGAGTGGGCGCCTGTGCAAAAAGACGGCGGGCATTTCCGGTGGCGGTCTCATTCACATTACATTTCTCGATTACGGCCCGAAAGCGTGTCGCGAGCTCATCAACGGCATGCAACGCATTGCGAACCATTGGATGCCGACACAAGGCTACAGCATTGGCGTGCAGGACGCTGTCACCACGCCGGAAACCAAAGCGCGCGTCAAGGCGATTCTGGACAAGGCGATCGGAAAGGTGGAGCTCATGTGGAAAGACTACAATGCGAACAACGTGCACCACCGCAACACGGACAAGCTGGAGCGCCAGACCAACATGCAATTGAATCGCGCACTCGACACGGCCGCTGACATTGCACAATCGAGCCTCAGCGACAAGAACAATGTGCGCCGCATGACCGACGTGCCGAGCAAAGGCAACAAACTGAACATGACACAGATCACTGTGTGTGTCGGTCAGCAAAACGTCGACGGTGTGCGCATTCAGTCCGGCTTTAACGCGCGTACGACGCCGCACTTTCCCAAACACGATCGCGGCGCGCGCAGTGGCGGCTTTATCGAAAACTCGTACATTACGGGCCTGTCGCCGCTCGAGTTTTTCTTTCACTGCATGGCCGGTCGTGAGGGTCTCATCGACACGGCGGTCAAGACGGCCAAGAGCGGTTACATTCAGCGCCGCCTCATGAAAGCGCACGAGGACATTGTGGTGCATTACGATGGTACCGTCCGCAACTCGCTTGGCAACATTATCCAGTACGTGTACGGTGAGGACGGCGTCGATGGTACGTACATTGAGTTTCAATCGGCGCGACTCGGCACGCTCTCGAACGCCGACTTTACCAAGCACTATCGGTGGCCATCGGCGTCAGCGAAGCGGAACAGGTGGGTGCAACGTGAAGACACACTTCTGTGTGAGGCGCGCCGCACCATGCAAGAGGCGATCATGGCGCGCAACGACGAACGCCTCCCGCTGCCCATCGGTCTCGAGCGCATGGTGGTTCGCATGTGCGAAGATGCCCAATACCAAGGCGAACCCGTCATGAAAACGCCCGCCACCGCGATTCGCCTCTTTTTTGAGCGCTTTTACGACCGCGTGCGTGTACTACCCGAACACATGCACCGAGACTTTAAGGAGATCAATCAGAGTGCCACACAATTGTTCGTCGCGCACGCGCTCACCTACCTGGCGTCCAAACCGGCCCTTCAGCGCTACCGGTTGAGTGAAACTGCGTACACGGCCCTGCTGGACACGTTGCTCACGCGGTTTTTCCGCGCACTCGTGCAACCCGGTGAAATGGTGGGTCCTGTCGCCGCACACAGCATCGTGCAGCCGGCCACGCAAATGACGCTCAACACGTTTCACTACACGGGCATCAGCAGCAAGAATCAGACGTCCGGCCTGCCACGCTTCGAAGAGTTGATCAAGGTGGCGAAAACCACCAAGACGCCCTCCATGGTCATCTACACCAAGAAGGGCGAGACCATCCAGTATGAGGCCGCGGTCGACCTGGCCAACGCACTCCACCACACCTGTCTCGCCGATTTGGTGGACACGACGGCCATCTATTACGATCCCGATCCGCTCAACACGCCCAGCGTCGTCGAGGCGGATACCGAGACCGTGCAAATGTTTTACATGCTCGAATCGCTCGATCACCTCGAGCTGACATCGTTCGTGTTGCGCCTGGCGCTGCGACGCGAGACGCTCCTCGACAAGAGTATTGCGCTGAAAGACGTGCAACGGCATGTGAGCGCGTACTTGTGCAAACACATGAAGGACAATACGTTCGTGGTCTTTACGAACGACGAAAGCGACGAGACGCTCTTCCTGCGTATTCGTCCGGCTCACGTAAAAAAGAAGGCATCGGCCGCCGCAACACGGCGCAAACGACGCAAAGTGAACACGGGCGCGGCAATCGCGGTCGGTCAGGAGGAGGAGGAGGAAGAAGATGCTGCACATGCCAAAGACGCCTCGGTGGTGCTGCTCGAATCGGTTATTGACACCTTATCGAGCGACGCGGTCACGATCAAGGGCATTCCGCGTCTCCTCGAAACCGAAGTGCGCGAGGCGCGCGTGTCGGCGGTGCGCGACGGCGAGGTGACCACGTTCAACGAGTATGTGATTGACACCCTGGGCTCCAATCTCGAAGCCGTCTGGCAATGCGACGACGTCGATCCGTTACGCACCATTTCCAACGAGATTATCGAGACGTTGCGCACGCTCGGCATTGAGGCCTGTCGCACACTGCTCTACAACGAACTGGAACGTGTGCTCAGTTTTGACTACATTAACTATCGCCACCTCTCGTTGCTCATTGACGTGATGACACATCGCGGCTATTTGATGCCCATGTCGCGCTTCGGTTTGAATCGCATGGGCACGGGCCCACTGAAACGCTCGTCTTTTGAGGAGACGTATGAAATGCTCCTCGAAGCGGCCATGTTTGCCGAGCTCGACGAACTGAAGGGCATCTCGGAGAACATTATGACCGGTAACCTGGCGCCAATGGGCACTGGGTTTATGGCGATCCGGAACCAGACGTCGCAGTCGCGACCCACCCTTGTCGCCCCCAATCTTCGGTCGGCCAAAGGCCAAAAGGTGACGACGACGACAACGGCCAGTGCTGAAACAGCAGCGGCAGCACACGTGGATCTACACGATGTGTATCTGGACGACGACGAAGCCAACTTGCTTGCGTTTGGCGAGGAAGAGGTGGACGACGACGGTAGTAGTGACGAGGACGACGAAAATGACGACGCCTATTTTGATGTCTATGCCGACAGTGACGATGACACCGTGGGTGTGGATGGTGATGAAGACGCCCTTTGAAAAAAATGTTCTCTACGCAGTAAGACGGTCCTTGTATACATGGATAACGTACCTGATTTTGACCTCGTCCGATACTCCCGTTCGCGACGGGCTTACAGTGGGGGTAATGCAAGTGCCGGTATTATCAATGAGAGTGCGCGCACCTTTTCGCCCATGCAGTCACCGCCGCTAGGTCAGCACACGCCCTATTCGGCAGTACAACCCAAACAACAGCGCATGTTTCAAGGTATCGATTTTACCGATCGCACTGCCATCTCCCTCGCCGTGCTCTCTAGTGTAGGCGCGTTGCTTTACATGGACGCCGCACGACCCAAATGGGTCACCCGCAAAATTCAGGAGCACGACTACAAAGAAGGCACTTCGGGTTACGATCGCTATCAACAAGGCGGGCGTGATGTGATTCTGTGGCGTATCATCGCCGCCTCGCTTGTTGCAGGTGTCGGGTCGGCGCTCCTACTACGTCTGCTCGTCCCGCGAAAATGAAGCCACTCTCGTTTTATCCTTATGCAAAAAAAAGTGTCTTGTGCAAAATAAACCCTCACTTTGCTCCTTTCTTTTTAACACGTAAGACGTTGGGTACGCGTGATAATTGTGCCCTCAAAAATGACGAAACAACTACACTACATTTAAACATATTGATGGCACAGCGACGCCAGTTTCGGTGCGCAGTGCTAAGTAACACCCGTAACTATGCCACGTCGTTGTTCAAGGTGTGGTACCTGGTTAGTAAAAGGCGATTATATCATGCCTATTACGGAGAGCGGCAGGCAAAGACGCTTTGAGCTTCGCATGATTTCTTGGTTGTGCTGCAAAGTTTGTCGACAAAAGCCTCTCCCATCAGGCAGAGTGAAAGCAATGAGTGCCTTGCCTGGAAAGTGGTCTCCGTTTTGGGGTCTGCCTCCCCGGCATTACAAGCTCAAGGGCGACATGACTATCGTGAGCCGCGGTAAAACACTTAAAAACAGAATACCCTAGCGGGCTTGTAGTGTCTTGCACATTCGACATGCTCTTTGCAATAATAACGCGCGCGTAGTCGTTGCTTTCCATTTTGGTCCTGATGGCGTGTTGACGACAGAGCGGACAGCTATTCGGCGCTCCTCCTACGTTTGCTCGTGCCGCGAAAATGAAGGCCTATGGCACCACAACATCCCACTGCGCCACATGCGCTCGAAACGCGTCGAGCTTGTCATGACGGATCGCCCATGCTTTTTTGTCGCGCATCCATTTGCGATCGTCGTGTGCGAACGTGCGTGCCATAAAACCCTTACTATAATCGAGTCCCGTGTAGCAACACCACGTCGTGCCGTCCTTGTCGACGTCATCGCCAATGTGCGTGAGTGCCGTTTCGACATGCTCTTTGCAATAATAGCGTCGCAACATGTGTACCTTATCCACGCGTTCGTGGTCGCTCGTGTCCACTTTGATCATGATGGCCGATTGACGACAAAGTGGGCATGTGCCACCGCTGTGGGCGAGCCACTGCGTAAAGCACGGGATACAACCCGGCTTGCGACAACAACTGGTATAGCCCAAACTGTCAACCTCAGGTTCAGTGAGACAAATCGGACACTCGAGCGTGAGCGATTCAGCTAGACTTTGCGCAGCCTCCCAATCCACATCTTCCAGCAGCGGTAAGAGGTTTTTCAGAATCGTGTCGTTCTCCACCTGCAATTGCAAGAGCTTGTTCAAATGTTGAATGCCTTTGTGATCGTCGCGCGACCAAGCTTTTGCTTCGGCCAAGGCGCCACTACTTTGCACATACTGTTGCTGCATGTCATCGACTTCCATGCAGAGTCGCGCAGCTAGACGGCGATTGCTTTCACGTGCCTGTCGCAATTCAAACGCGAGACGCTTTTGCGCTACGGCAAGTTGGCGCGCGTTACCGCCGACGAGACGTAGCAATGTGTTATGTGCGGGTTGGGCACCTGCCATAAGTGCTTGTTTATAGCGCTGATAGTGTGCGCGTGTGAGACCAGACATATTACTGTGATTACAAGGTATATGTGCATACTACATATTTACACGAAATGTGTGAACGTGGTATTTTTTACTCAAAACGATACTGATTATCACGGATAAGTTTGGGCGACTGCGCGTGTTGGAGCCAGAACGGGAGGATGGTGAGACGCGGCGGCAGTGGCATGCGCAACATGGTGTCGATCTTGCTCACCGAGCTAATGAGTTTGACGCAACGCTTGCCACGCGTAAAACCGGTGTATAGGAGTGGTCGGTTGTAGAATTGAGTATTGTGCGCCACGCCCTCACCCGCGTAGATAATCACGTCGTCGTATTGACCACCTTGCGCCTTGTGTACCGAGATGGCGTAGGCGAGATGCAGTTGCGAGAGTTCAGAGACGGATGTGCCAACGTCTTCGTCGTCCTCATCGCGCCGCGAGAGCGACGACCCACCGCTCACCTTGCTGATCATCACCGTGGACGAGAGCTCGACATCCGTGTACGGCTCCTCTGGCACGAGATCGCAGAAACGCACCGTCACCACGTAATCGTTCTTGTTCGCCACCGTCACGTTGTTGACAGTACCGACACAGCCGTTGCGCAGGTTCTTTTCGTAGTGGTTGCGGGTAAAGATGACACGGTCGCCACGCTGAATCGTCTCCTCACGACGCTTCGACGGTTTGTAGACGACGGCATTGCTGTCCTGTACGTACGGATTCATGATGTCTTTGAGCACGTTGTTCCACTGGGCGGCGTCGGCGTTGCGCGGACAAATCACTTGAAAATGGTAATCGTTGGCTTTGTACTGGCGCTTCTTGACGTAGTTGACAACGATATCCACCATGCTGTCGTAATGCTTGTCCAAGTTGATAAAGCGGAACGCCGGCGAGAGCAGCGGCACGCCTTCGAACCACGCCTTGGTGCACGTGCTGGTGCTCTTGTAGGGCAACTGACGCAGACGCTCAGCGAGCAGCGCCAAATGCTGTGTCGGGTCGTTTTCGGTACGGTGCACACGCTTCAACGTGTAAACGTACGCCGGTGGCACGTGATCGAGCAAATTCTTGAAGGGCAACCCCGCGTCGATGGGTGGCAGCTGCTTCGAATCGCCGACAAGCACAAGCTGCACGTTGTGTCCCTTGTAGAGTTCGTTCTTGGTCGCAAACGTGTGCAGCGTGCGTAAGAAGGTGCAAAAGAGCAGCGCACTGACCATCGACATTTCGTCAATGACAATCACGGTGCGTTCAGCGCCAAACCGGAACATCGGCTCCGGGTTGACTTGCGGGTTGCGTTCCAGTTCGGCCTTGATGTTGTTGATCGCCATGTGCAGCGTCTTGCCCAACGTGGCGTTACCCGCCGCCTCACCCAGCCGGCGCGCCGCCATGCCTGTCGGTGCCAACAGGTGCACTTCCACGTTGCGCGCGCCTTTCGGTTCCTCCTCGTCCATCACGTCGTCGTCACTATCGCCATCCTTGTCGCGCCAATGTTGCGTGGCGTGAAGCATCTTGACAAACACACCGACGACGGTCGACTTGCCTGTACCGGGGTAGCCCTGGAGAATGGTGATCGGGCTGTCGAGCATGTGCTGAATGACAGCGACTTGGGCGAGTGTGGCCGGTGCGCCGATCGCCTTGCCGAACGCGACTTGAATATCGGCGGCAGAGGCGCGCGTCACGTGCGAGGATGGCACATAGCTGTGGCGGAGGCCGAGACGACGCAGGTTGGCGATGGTATGACTGGCGACGCGCCAGCGCCGCGAGGTGGTGACGTATTCTTGCAGCCCGTCGCGCACTTGGATGTGCACCAACGAGTCGATATTTGCAAAGAACCTTTTCGAGAGTGCGTCTTTGTGCTTCCACAAGACCAGACATTTGTCGTAGTCGTCCTGCACGAATTGGCTGTACGCGTCTCGTTCAATGTCGCCGCGTTTGGCCAGTGTGTCCAGACTCGCCTTCATAAAGAACGTGAGCGGTATCATCATGTGTTTATCCATGTTGCTGCGTACGGTATCCAGCGCGCACGCAAAGAGGCGTTCCGGTGCTTGGGCGTTGAAGGCGGTGAGTGTGCCGTCGTGATAGCGCACGCGCCAATCGATGAAGGCGAAGCTCTGCTGGAAGCGAATCACCAGGAGGTAGGGTTCCTTTTTCAGGCGCTGACAGGCTGAGAACAGGCTGCACGCGTCATCGTCATCATCGTCGTCATCGTCGTCGTCGTTCTTCTTCTTGCAGAGACGCTCAAGCGCTTTCATGATTTTGTTGGCAATCTCCTCGTCCAGACCGAACTGTTGCAACCAGTGCGTCGTGGAAAATATTTCACGTAGTCCGTTGTGCGTGCGCCACGCCTCGAGCACGCGCCCTGCCTCTTGATGTCCAACCGCCTTGCTGATCGGTGCCAAGAGCGTTTTGAGACGCGTCGGTTCACTACGCGCCTTTTCGTAGTGCTGCACGTATGTGTCCAACACCGCACCAATATCACCGTCCTTGGCTTCTTGTCCGAGTGTTTGGATCAGTGCGTTCGACTTGAACGGACCGATGCCGTGCACCGTGCGCAGGAGTTGGCTCAGTGTGGCACGCGCGTCCTTGGCCTGCACGAGGTCGGCACGCACGAACCAATACGAGCGCATGCCTCGCCACGAGTCACCTTCCGTTACGGTGATTTTGAAGCGCGTCTTCTCGGTCATATACGTGGGCACACGACCCTTCACCCACAGCGTCGTGTCGTCCTCGGTGTGAAAGCGCGTCTCACAGTGCCCATTGCGGTAAGGCCGACCGTCGCGATTCTGACGACGAATCGACGTAAAGACGCCCGTGTAGGTGTGTGTTTGGCGCGACGTCATGATGGTGTTCAACACACCAAAAGTGGTATAAACAAAGATGCGACCTGCAGACGTGCGTCTTTTTTTCGCTGCGTCTCGCCTACACCCTATTTAACATCGACATGGTTACAACAGCAACGCGATGACGATTCAGCAGCGTCTGCTTGCGATAAGCCCCGTTGATGGTCGGTATGGGCAGACAACAAGCCGACTGAGCGAATATTTTTCCGAGTTTGCGTTGATTCGGTATCGTATGCGTGTCGAAATTGAATATCTTTTGGCACTGGCAGAAGGGCCACTACATAGCACCTTGAAGCCTGTTTTGGACGCGCGGCAAGCGCTGCGTGATCTTTACCTCAACTTTACCTCTCGTGATGCGCAAAAAGTGAAAAAGATTGAGGCAACACTGAAGCACGACGTCAAAGCGGTCGAGTGTTACCTCCGAGAGGCATTATGTGCGTTGGGCCTCAAGGCGTACGTGGACTACGTGCATTTCGGGCTCACCTCACAAGATGTCAACAATACCGCCGTACCGCTTTTGATGCGCGACTTTTTGCACCACATCTACCGACCCCGTCTCCAAACATTGATGCACACGCTCGAGACGTTTGCGGCACCGCATGATAACACCGCGATGCTGGCACATACGCACGGTCAGCCGGCTACACCGACGACAGTAGGCAAAGTGTTTCGCGTGTTTTTGGCACGCTTGCGTACGCAATGTCAAACCCTACAGTCGTTCAAGCTGACTGCAAAATTTGGCGGCGCTACCGGTGGGTTTCATGCACACTACGCTGCCTATCCCGAGGTGGACTGGTTGGCGTTTGCCGACAGGTTCATTCACGGGTTGGCGTTGGTGCGTGAACAGTGGACGACCCAAATTAGTAATTACGACACGCTGGCATCCCTTTTCCACCTACTCGCACGCATCAATACGATTCTGAAGGATTTATGTAGTGATGTGTGGCACTACATTTCTTTGGCCTATTTTGTTCAAACATCGGTGGCACAGGAAGTCGGCAGTAGTACGATGCCACACAAACTAAACCCCATTCAATTTGAGAATGCGGAAGGCAATTTGGGCCTCTCGACGGCGATCTTGACCTATTTGGCCACGACCTTGCCACAGTCGAGAATGCAACGTGATCTCACCGATAGCACGCTCCTTCGCAATGTTGGTGTGCCTTGCGCGCACACGATGATTGCCCTACATTCACTCCTCGCGGGATTTGCCAAACTCCAGGTGAACACGCGCGGAGTGCACAACGCGTTGGACAAACACTGGGAAATTGTGACCGAAGCCTACCAGGTCATTCTGCGCACGGTACCCGAAGTGGCGAATCCCTACGACAAGCTGAAAACACTGAGTCGTGGGCAAGATGTCGCGCTGACCCGCGCGCAACTGCATGCCTTTGTGGACACGTTACCGATTGCCGACTCGTTGAAAGCAAAACTCAAAGCCATCACACCGCACACTTATCGTGGTGTGTATCCGGAAAAATGAAACGCGTTCAGGTGGGGCGGACTATTACCTCTGCTAAAAACACTTAGCGTGGTACACCCATGTCGAATCACACTACACCCTATTCTGCTTCGCGCCGCACCCCGCGTAGTCGATCACGTCACGACGACGATGAGGACGAGCCGCGTTCCTCTTCGTCGCGCCACACGCGCCGACCGCGCAGCACGTTCCATGCTGAAGTGAATACGAACGCCGATTTGAAGCGCTCGCTCGAATTGTGGGTGGACGTCTTCGTGCACAAACTCTACGCGGTGCTCATTGATCGTTTTGAGGAGATTTGGTTCGACTGTGAAGACATGAAGGGGCGCGACCTGAAACGCGACGAAAAAGATCAACGTCTCAAAGAGTGGTCCGTGTTGCAATTGTTCAAGTACCAGTTGCGCAAAATTGCCGACTGGCCGGTCGACATTCAGCAGGAGGAGAGCGACGCCGTGATTGCCAGGTTTCCCAAACTGATGGGTTACTTGCGCAAAATTATGGCACTCAAACTCGGCATGGTGGCCAAGGCGCAATTAGAACGCACGCCCGACACCATGGACGGCACCAGCACGCTGAAGGCCACCGTGCCGAACAAGGTACGCTTTGTGCACGATGTGCTCTCCAATTTTGCGTGGGAGGTGATGAAGACGGAGGAAAAATACGGCGATCAGAAATTCGTCCTCTTCAAACCGGCACGCGACAAGTATAAGCGTCGCTATCGCCGCGAAAAGGCAGCACGCTTTTCCCGACTCGCCATTGTGAACACGCTAGACGAGGTGTTGCGCGTTGCGAACGCCCTGGACGAGCACATTTTGAACGATGACGAACGCGAGCGACGCCGCCGTGAGCGCCCACCGCAAACACCGTCCTACATTCGAACGCCACAATCGAAGCGTGACAAGAACCGCTACGCCGACATGCACGCCAACGACAATGGCGACGGTGACGACCGTGGTGATGACGAGCATGACGAAGAGGAATACGAGGAAGTGCACACCACAACGACACCTGCTCTACCTGCTGCGCCGGCGCCATCCCCAGCACCTGCTCCGGTCCCTGCACCTGCCCCAGCGCCAGCACCTGCTCCTGCACAAGCACCCGTCACCCCTTTGCCTTTGCCCGCGCCAGTCCCAGCACCAGCACCTGTACCCGCTCCTGCGCCAGCTCCTGCACAGCCCGTCGTAGCCGCCCCCGCAGCAGTGGGCGTCGTCAAAACGGTCGCCATTCCGACGCCCACTGTAACGGTCACGGTCCCGGCGGGTGCCACGGTCACGCAAGCCAAGCAAGTCGACAAGGACGTGGTGTTGGTGAACGACGAAGTCGGTGAGGATTTTTGAAATCGCCTGCCCGCATGCAAATTTTATCGTTGTTTTTTTGGTAAGCATGACGACGACCGTGCCACCACCCAGCGTTGGCTCCCAGCCCCCGCAGCAGATTGTCATTGTGAAAGGGTGTGAGGGATTTGCGGATCGTCTCCAAGTGCTCTCACATGCCATCCATTATTGTCAGGTACACGACGCGGCACTGTGTGTGGACTGGCGCGACAACATGTGGGGCCAAGGCGACTTGGATTTTGACGATTATTTTGAGCTGGTCGGTGTGTGCACTGCCGCCCTGAGCGATGTAGTCGAGCGACTACAGACAGAAAAGGGTCCAACGGTGGTGCCCAGTTGTTGGACGGTCGCTCAGATTGAGGCGCCACCCGACCGTCGCATTCTCCACGATCGCTACATGGGACCGCTGATGCGCAACACGTACCCGAAAATCGAGGCGGACGTGGTGGTGACCAACTCGCGCGGCAAACGTATGTACCACAGTGACAACCTGGTGCGGAATATTCGGCTGAAAAAAGACGTGGCGGCACACGTGCAGAAACGGCTCTCCGCACCGCGCTTCACATTGCCCTGCACCGTCGTCCATTTGCGCGGCACCGATCGCTTTAACAAGGCCATGCTTGAGCAGTGTGTGGCCAAATTGCATGCACTACCACCGCATTGTCAAACACGCGTCTATGTGGTGTCCGACATGAAAGACCTCATTGAAGCATGGATTCGACGCCTACCACACACGCGCATCCTCAACACGCAATCGAACATTCTGCGGCTGCCGCGCGAAACCGTCAAAGGCTCCCATCAGTATCCGAAAGAGGTGCTCGCGTTTTACAAGGTGAAAAAAAGAGAGTTGAACGTGGATACGCTCGTCGAGTTTCTTGGGCTCTGTTTGGCCACAAATGCGATTGGCATGTCACAAAGTCTGTTCTACAAAATGTCCCGGTTCATACACGACAATGAAGGTGTCGAGGGCATTAGTCAATGGTTGCATGGGTTTCAACCGGCGCGCACGACACTACCTGCGCTCGTCAGCGAAGCCAACGTTGGTCGGCAAAGCAATCCTGGCGCAAAGCGCTGGGAAGCAGGGTTGGTCGGTGAAGCAACCCTGGCCCGAAGGGCTGGGGCCGGAGGCCGACCAGAGGGCTGGGGCACCTTTGGTGCTGATGAAGAGATCGCACCCGTGGATTAGAGTGAAGAGCGCCACACGACGCCCACACCCTCGACGTACGTGACGACGACGCCATTGTCTTGCACGACCGTCGAGACTTTGCGTCCGCGCCAATTCATATTCATGTTGCTCGCCCATTTCACGACCTTGTCCAAATAGGTGACGAGCGCGCCCGTAGGCTCCTGCTTGGTCACATATTTGTTGTTCAGCGGCATTTCACCCTCACCGGACGCCCAGCGCTCGGTATTCGTAGCACGATCGTAGAGCACGAGACGGCCGTCCATGTGTTGCGTGAGCACAAACTGTCCGGAACGCGACACGATCGCCTTATGCACGCCCACGTATTCACCGGCGAACAGGCGGTCGTTGCCACCGAGCGTGAGCGGGGCCATCTGGGCCGTTGTCGAGGCGGGCGCCGACTGGGCTGCAAACTTGGTTTGATCCGCGTCCGCGTTCGGCGCACCGACGTTGCCTTTGAACAGGTAGCAACCCGCACAACCCGGTCCTTTGGTGCACTTTTCCCACGCCGTACACTGGGCGGTTTTGTCACAGATCGTTTTGCAGATGCCTTCCGGAATATCAACTGACGTCAACACATTGTCTTTCACATTGTTCCAATTGTAAAAATAGCCTTGTGCGGGATTGATGTATTGTTGCGCATACCGCGTCTGGTCGTCGGTGCGTTGCGGATTACCCACATTACCCTTCAACATATAGCACCCGGCACAATCGGGTCCTTTTTTGCAATGTTGCCACGCAGTGCAACCCTTTTGCATACTACATAACTGTTTGCATTTTTCAGGCGTCGTATCAGTTGTGCCAATCACGTTGTCTTTGATGTTGTTCCAATCGTATTTGAATCCCTGTGGATTAAGTTGAGAGGGATGGACAGTGCCCGTACCTGTTCCGACGCCAGTGCCCGTGCCCGTACCGGTACCTGTACCCGTGTCCGTACCGATGCCCGTACCCGTGCCCGTACCGATGCCCGTACCGGTACCCGTGCCGGTGCCCGTACCCGTACTATCAGTGATGCGAGCACTATTATCTGTGACGGTGCCCGTGCCTGTGCCCGTGCCGGTACCTGTGCCGGTACCTGTGCCCGTGCCGGTGCCCGTGCCCGTGCCGGTGCCCGTACCTGTGCCTGTGCCCGTACCTGTGCCGGTGCCGGTGCCGGTGCC
>SDBT01001070.1_pt1 | contig 46872 bp, 56 predicted proteins | sample 2277101 | NCBI WGS metagenome assembly SDBT01 (sample SAMN10404973, study PRJNA504765) | marine sediment metagenome | isolation source: marine sediment core GS10_PC15, 103 cmbsf | place: Arctic Ocean: Southern Knipovich Ridge | collected 2010 | reverse complement strand
GCGATCGCCCGGCACACCCGGATCAGCCGGGGGACGGTTGGCGGTGTGGCCACGGGGAAGCGGCCCGACTACGAGGCCTTGGCCGCGGCCGGTTCGATGCAGCCGGCCGCTCGGCCCGACGGGCCGGCCGAGCGGTGTCCGGGCTGCGGGGGCCTGGTCTACATGCCCTGCCGCGTGTGCGCGGCCCGCAGCGGCGAGCCGGCGCCGCGGATCCCCTCTTCGGCCAACCCGACCGGGCTGGCGATCGAGCTCCACGGGGAGGACCGGGAGCGTTACGAGCGGCTGCACGGCCTCAAACGGGCGGCGGCCCAGCCAGCCCCGATCGACCCGGCCTGGGATCGCCCCTTGGAAGATGTGGATTCCGATGATCAATTGTCGATGCCGATCGACGACGAGGCCCTGCTCGACGCGCTGGATCCGATCGGCGACGACGATTTCCCTGACCCCTCACCCCTCACCACTGCTTGAATGAATCACATCGCCCGCTGGCACATCCTGATTTCGGGCTTCTTGCAGGCCACGGGCGAACCGACCGGCCTGCAGCGGCTGTGGCTGCGGCTGGGCCGCTTGCGGGATCCGTCGACGTGCGTGCTGTTGCAGCCGTGGGACGCCGACGTGGCCAACCTGGCCGAGCTGATCTGGCTCTGCCGGCCGGCGGAGAAATCCCCGGCGGTCAAGATCTACGGGTACTCGTGGGGCGGATCGACGGCCGTGCGGCTGGCCCGGCAGTTAAAAAAGCGCGGGATTGCGATCCGCTGGATGGTGCTCTGCGATGCGGTCCACCGGCCGCGCTGGTGGCCGTTGCGATGGATGGCCCTCCTGCCCTGGATGCGGATCCGCATCCCCGACAACGTGGAGGAAGTCTGGTGGTGCAGGCAATATGAAAATCTGCCCCGTGGCCACGGCGTGGTGGCCGACGATCCGGGCAAGACGGCCGTGGCCGGCCCGCTGGTGGCGACGAACGAGCACAGTTACATGGACGAGCTCCGCGAATTCCAAGAGGCCGCCGAGCTGATCGCCCGGTGTGCGTGAGGGGATTGGGGATTGGGGGATTGGGGATTGGAGAATCGAAACGTGAAAGAACCGACGACGACGGAATCACCCGAAGACCAGCCGCGTGAAGACAAACCGATCGAGAGGGGTTTGCTCGTAGATGACGCTGCTGTTGACCGGTACTTCGCATTCATCGGGGGCGCCATTTTTGCGGTCGTAATGGATGCGGCCATCTGTACTCTTGTCAGAGTGTTTGCAGGCCCTTAATCCTCTAAGCCCCAACCCCCGATCCTCCCATGAAACGCCGCGGAAACTTGAAACAGACCGTGCTTCAGACCCTCTGGTATGTCTTCCTGGCCGCCGTGATCGCGCTGATGGTGTCGATCCAATGCGTGGCGTGGGCCCAGGAAGTAGTGGGCAGTGGGCAGTGGGCAGTCTCGCCCCTCGCCCCTCGCCCCTCGCCCCTCAACCTCCCGCCCGTCGAGCAACGCCTCCGGTTCCGCAACCACGACGGCAGTTGCGTGCAATGCACCCTCGGCATGGCCGGCGTCCATCAAAACGTGCCGGCCGCCGAGTGGCTGCTTTGGAACTCGGCGCACGGATCGGCGGTCCGCGGCAGCTCGGGCCCGACGCGGGTGAGAAATTATTGTGATACGCGCGGCATCGCCGCCTGGTCGGTCACCGGGAAGAGCTGGCCTTGGATCGAGTGGGCGCTGCGGACCGGCCGGACCGCGGCCGTGACCTACGGCAGGAATCACATGCTTTGGGCCGTAGGGATCAGCCGCGACGGCCGCCAGGTGGCGATCTGCGACAACGACAGCCCGCAGCGCGTCCGCTGGGTGTCGAGGTCCACGTTTTTGCAGCAACATCGCCTCTGCAACCAGGGCTGGGCGGTGATTCTCCAGGCACCGCCGCCGCCGGGTACGCCGGAGTTGGTGAGGTGGTGGGAATGAATGACGAATGATGAACGAGGAATGATGAAGGATGAACGCTCCCGCCCAACCCAATCACCCGATGCCCATCAACGTCAAATACGGTCCCTCGCCACTGGGCGCGACGATCGCGATCATGCGGGAACTCCAGTGGTGCGAAGAGAGCATGCGGAGAATGCGCGATGGCGAGGCATTCTACGCATTGGACAGCGGCGCCAATATCAGACCGGGCCGGGTCGTAAGGCAGATCGCCGAGCCCACCGCAGTATCCGAAGCTTTGCTTCGACTTGTCCAGCTCGACACGCCCGCCCTCATGATAACGCGTGACGTCGACACGTAGCGACTGACCCCCTAATCCCCAATCCCCAATCCCTTTTTTCAGGAGCCCCCCGATGAAAAAACCCTTCCCCCTGATTCTGCTGTTGCTGTTGCTGCCGGCGGTCGCCGCCGGGCAGGGCGTGATCTCCGAGGACGTGCGAGGTTACGGAACGGCCGTGGAAGTGCTGGGCACGATGCCCGACGCGATCTTCGGGCAACTGCCGGAGACGCTCTCGGCCGAAGACGTGGCCGCCGCGCTGGCTGGTGTGCCGCCCGACGACTCGGGCAAGTGGGAGCTTACGATCTTCACGACGGCCGGCTGCGCGCGTTGCGACCGGCTGAAGCGAGATCTGAAAAGCGACCCGGCCCTGGCGGCGATCGCCCAATGGGCCCACGTCAACGTCTACAGCATGTCCAGCCGGTCGCAGTTGTTCCGGTTTCGGCGTTACAAGGCGTCGGGCACCTATCCGTTGATCACCTTGGCCCCGCCGCGGCAGTCGCAGGTGTTGCCTTACGTCTATGTAGTTCGCGAGACCGGTTACGACGGCGACGCCCGCGGCCTGGCCCGGCGGATGTTGGAGGCCGTGAGACGATTCCTGCGGCGGTTCGTCAACCCGGCGCCCGGGCCGGCGCCCGTCTATCCGCCCGATTATGATACCCGCCCCTCACCCCTCAGCCCTCGCCCCTCGCCGCTGTTTCCAAACCTGTTTCCCAACCTGCTGCCGGACCGCACCGTGATCCCGAATCTGCCGCCGCTCGGACCCGTGCCCGGGCAGTACGCCGACGCCGCCGAGCTGGTGTTGATCACCGATCCCCAAAGTCTTAGCGGCCGGGTCAAGCTGCTGGCCGCGCGGCGGGCCATCGAGCGGTTGCAAGAGAAGCTCAAAGAGGAGCACGGCATCGAGGTCAACGTCCGGATTTTGAAGTACACGGACGTGAAAGAGCAGTACCCGATGGTCCAGCCGGGCGATCTGCCGGCGGTGGTGTTTACCAAGGGCGGACGGCTGGCCGGGTATCTCTCGGTGGGCGTATTGCGGTCGACCGATGGTGAGGGAGTCACCGCCGAAGACGTGGCCACGGGCGGCGGGATCGGTGTGGGGGTGATCGTGCTGGTGATCATCGGCGTGGTGTTGTTGCGGCGGCGGTACGGCAAGGCACGCAAGGCGAAGGCCGAAGCCGGCGGCGAATCGCTGTTGCACAACGTGCGCCCGAGCGTGGCCATCCGCGACCAGGTGGCGGCGATCAAAGCCAGCCGCCGAGCCGCCGCCGCGGACGAGCAGAGCGTCCGCACGGCAGCCGAGCAAGCCGCGGAAGAGGCCGCCGCCGAGCAAGCCGCAGTGACCGAGGCCGCGGCGTCGCTCGGGAAAACGGCATGACCCCAGGGGGGGGCACGAAAACGCCCGGGGTCCTTTCCCAGGGGGAGCGTGGGGGCAACTGCCAGGATATCTGGCGGGTTTTTTGTGCGTATTGGAAAAAAAGTAAAGTAAGTATCGGCGCACGCGGGGAGTCGCACGGAGTCATGGCAGCCGATGAGCACACGGGGCGACGGGATCGACGCGGCGACGCAAGACCTTGCCCAGCGGGCGCTGCAAAAGCGGCGGTTGAAGCAGAGGCCCACCCGCGAGGAAGAGCGGGCTTTACGCCGGGTCACCAAGGCCGCCGAGGAAAAGCAGCGCTGGGAATTCTACGCGAGCATTCCCAAGAAACACTACCGGAGCATGTCCGGGCGGCAGACGAAAACGCTCAACGAGCAGGCCGAGCTCCACGGCATCCCCATCGGCGGCGACACGATCGACCTGACGGCCCTGGTGCGATGGATCCACGACTTCCTCGCCACACACAAGCACCGCCTTTCCACGGCGATCGACGATCCGCTTCTGGAAGGCGCGTCGGAAACCCTGAGGGACGCCTACATTCGCCAGCAGATTTTGGAGAAGCGGGAGAAAGCGAAGCTGGCCAGGCTCGACCGGCTCGAACGGGAGAAGGGGCTCCGCGATGCCAAGGCCATTGCCGAGCTGCTCGGGCAACTCGCAGCGATCCGGCGGGCCAAGAACGACGCGATTCAGCGGCTCTACGGCGACGGCCCGGTCAAGTTGAACAACGAATCCCTCGAAGATGAGAAACGCACGATTGACAAGTTTTTTGATACTGAGCATGATCGCGAGCCTGATCACGAGTCTGACGCGTGACGACCTCACCCGCTACGTCGATGCGTGCCAGACCCCGCTGGTGCGGACGATCAGCGAATTTGCCGCGGCCGAACTGATCATTCCCGAGGGGAAGTACAAGGGCACGCTCTGGCGGCGCGACACCCTGCCGTACGCCGGCCTTCTGTTCGACGCCATCTCCAGCGGCCGCTGGCCGCGCACGTCCATAGTCGGTTGCGTCCAGGGCGGCAAATCGCTGCACGGTTTCGTCGCGCCGACGATGCACCATCTCTTTGAATACAAGGAGACGGTTATCCTGGGCGCGCCCACGATCACGCCCGTGGGCAAGGACAAGTGGAATGACGAGATCCTCCCGGCGATCCGGGCCTCGCGGTACAAAGACCTTCTGCCCCGCGACGGCTCCGGCAGCCGCGGCGGTTGGGCCGAAGAGATCCAATTTCGCCACGGGCCCAAGCTCAAATTCATGTCGGCCGCCGGCGGCGACGCCACGCGAAGCAGCTACACGTCCCGCGTGCTGGTGGTCACCGAGGCCGACAAGATGGACACCGCCGGCGAGACCAGCCGCGAGGCCGACCCTGTTACGCAGATGCAGAATCGCCTTGCGAGTTATGACGCGCCGGAACGGCGAACCTACATCGAATGCACCTGCTCTGTGGAGACGGGACGGATCTGGCAAGAATACCTCGCGGGCAGCCAGAGCCGGATCGCCTGCCCGTGTCCGCATTGCGGCGAGCACGTCACGCCCGAGCGCGAGCACCTCGCCGGCTGGCAGGACGCCGAGACGAAGATCGCCGCCGGCCGCGGGGCCTTTTTTGTGTGCCCGATCTGCGAAAAACCGATCGACGACGCCCAGCGGGCCGAGATGAACCGCCGCAACGTGCTCTTGCACCGCGGCCAATCGATCGACCGCGACGGCGTGATCAGGGGCGAGCCGCCCGAGACGGACACATTGAGCTTTCGCTGGAATGCCTTCAACAACCTGTTCTGGACGATCGGCACCATCGCGCAAAAGGAATGGGAGGCGATCCGGGCCGAGGACAACGAGAACGCCGAGAAGGAGCTGCTGCAATTCTACTGGGTCCGGCCTTATAAACCGCCCAGGTGGGACACCACGCCGCTGGACGCGCGGAAGGTCCGCGAGCGGTTCGCGAAGGACCGGAAGGGTTTTGTCCCGGCCGATACGAAATACCTGACGATGGGCGTGGACATCGGCATGCGGGTCTGCTGGTGGATCCTGGTGGCCTGGCGTGAAAACGGCTCGGGCCACGTCGTCGATTACGGAACGTTCGAGGTCGCCAGCGACGACCTGGGCGTGGAGCGGGCCCTGCAGGCCGCCCTGCGTGACTTCCGCGACGAGACCGTGTTGCAGGGCTGGGCCACCACCGGCGGCGACGCCCGCCTGCCCGACGCGGTGTTCATCGACGCCGGCTGGCAGGGCGACGTAATCTATGCCTTCTGCCGCGAATCGGACAAGCGGTTCCTGCCCGTGCTGGGCCGCGGGGCCGGCCAGCACGCCGGGCACCACTACCGCCGGCCGACGAAGACCGGCCGGGAAGTGAAGCTGCTCGGCGAAGAGTATCACGTGCTCTATTCGAAAAAGTACCGTTGCTTCGTGGTCGAGGTCAACGCCGACTACTGGAAGAGCTGGGACCACCAGCGGCTCCGCACACCGGCGGAGAACGCGGGCGCCATCACGCTCTATCACTCCACCAACCGCAACGAGCACACGCGCATCGCAAAGCATTTTACGGCGGAAAAGGAGCAAGAAGAGTTCATCCCCGGCAAGGGGACGGTGGTCAAGTGGGTCCGCGAAAGCCGGGCCAACCACTACCTCGACGCGCTCTACAACGCCTCGGCGGCCGCCCACCTCTGCGGCTTCCGTCTGATCGACCAACCCAAACCGCCGCAACGGAGCGACCAGCCGGCGCGGCCGAAGCCGCTGACCACGCCCGACGGGCGGGCGTTTCTCGTAACCGACCGCTAGCCTTAACGGAGGATTCGTATGAGCAAGACCAAAACCAAAACCAAAACGCAACCGAAGCCCACGAAGGATAAGGGAAAGATGCCGTCTGCGGCCCTCGCGCCCCCGGCCGAGCAACAGGCCCCGGACCCGGTCGCCGCGGCCATGGCCGGCACCACCAACGGAGACGGGCCGGACGCTCCCGAGCCGCAACCGCCAGCCGAAGCGCAGCGGCCGGAAGCGGCGCCGGCCGACCAGGTCCGGTATATCACGATCGAGCTGCCGTTGGGCGAGATTCTCAAAGACGGGGGCTACCGCAGTCGCGGTCTGCGGGACAAGCACTGCGAGGCCCGGCTCGACTGCCGCCAGGCGGAGACGTTGCGCCAACTGTTCGACGGCCTGGACGCCATGGGTGCGAGGCTGCAAAGCGGCAAGCGGATCGGCAGCAACGCCGACGTGGTGCGGTGGATCCTGGAGGCGGTGGCGGAGGGGGAAGGGGCGAGGGATTAGGGGCGAGGGATTGGGGATTCGAGACCGACGTTAGTGACATGAAGCAAATCACGGTGAAGGTGGAAGAACCGGTCTTTGGTCGCCTGGTCTTTTATGTACGTGCAATAAAGGTGTGCGATCAGCCCGCGGACCCTTTGCAGGCGTTCGCGGCCATGATTATGCAGGGGCTGGCCCGCGGGGCCGAAACCATCACGATCGGAGAGGCAAGCCATGGCGAAGAAGCGAACCGCGAAGAAACCGAAACCGAAGCCGGCGGCGGCTGAGTTTCCGTACATTGTCGAGCAGCTCCGCCCGCTGGCGGTGCCGATCGACGGGCTGAAGCTGGATCCGGGCAACGCCCGGCAGCACGATGAGGGGAACCTGGCGGCGATCGCGGCCAGCCTGCGGGAGTTCGGCCAGGTCAAGCCGATCGTGGTCCACCGCGACACGAAGATCATCGAGGCGGGCAACGGCACGTTTCTTGCCGCGCAGACCCTCGGCTGGTCCCACCTGGCGGTGGTCTTCGTCGAGCACGACGCGGCGGCCGCCCGCGGGTTCTCCATCGCCGACAACCGCACGGCGGAGCTGGCCACCTGGAACGACGAGCTGCTCGCCGGCCTGCTCGAGGAAATGCAGGACGACTCGCCCGGGCTGTACGAGGATCTGCTGTTGGATCAATTGTTGCAATCCGACGGCGGTGACAACGAAAAGGAAGCCATCGACGCGGCCGGCCAGGCCGTGCCCGCCGAGTGGCAGGTGGTGGTGGAGTGCAAGAGCGAAGAGGACCAACGGGAGTTCTACGAACGCCTGCAAAAGGAGGGCCGCAAGTGCCGACTGTTGACGCTGTAGTGGAGTGCCCCGTGCATCGCTCCTTCCGGGTCGACCAGCTCGCCGGCATGTTCGACGTCGAGCTGGAAGAGAAGCTGGGCGAATCGTTCAAGATCGAGATCCCCGCCCGGGATGAAGACTGGCAGGTCGGCGTGATCGTGGGCCCCTCGGGCAGCGGCAAGTCGACGATCGCCCGCAAGGTGTTTGGGTCGGACCTGTACGCCGGCGGCCGCTGGCCGAAAGACGCCGCCGTGGTCGACGGCTTCGGGGACCGCCCGATCAAGGAAATCACGCACATGCTCTCCGCGGTCGGCTTCTCCTCGCCGCCGAGCTGGGTCAAGCCGTATGCCGTGCTGAGCAACGGCGAGCGGTTCCGCTGCGACCTGGCCCGGGCGTTGCTCTGCGGCCGCGAGCTGGTGGCCTATGACGAGTTCACCAGCGTGGTCGACCGCACGGTGGCGAAGATCGGATCGGCGGCCGTCTCCAAGGCGATTCGCAAGGGCCGCATCGCGCGGAAGTTCGTCGCCGTCACCTGCCACTACGACGTCGTCGAGTGGCTCGAACCGGACTGGGTCGCAGACATGGCGAGTGGGCGGCTCGCCAGGAGCCGGCTTCGGCGACCCAGCATCCAGCTCGAAATCGCTCCGATTCTGCATACCGCCTGGCGTCTGTTTCGGCGCCATCACTATCTGAGCACGAATCTATTACCGACGGCCGCTTGTTTCGTCGCGTTTTGGGCTGACGAGCCGGTCGCCTTCTCCGCCTGGGTCAATCGCCAGACGAAGCACCGCCGGCAAGGCGACATGCGAGAACACCGCACGGTGGTCCTGCCCGACTTCCAGGGCGTGGGGATCGGCAACCGGCTGAGCGAATTCTGTGCGTCGATCTGGACGGGTCTAGGCGGCAGGGCCTTTTCGACCACCAGTCACCCGGCGATGATTCGCTACCGCTCGGAGTCGCCGTCGTGGAACCGGATCCGCCTGGGGATGTGCAACCCGTTGGGCAGAACAAGCCGCATGGGACAGGGTAGCAAAAGCGGTCGGTACGAAGCGCACAGTTGCACCCGGGTCACCGGCGGTTTTGAATACGTCGGCCCGCCGATGAAGCGGAGCGACGCCCGGCGGTTCGCCAAACGCGGCACGGTTCAGTTTGTTGAGGGGATCGTGCGTCGGCATCCCGGCGCTACTATGTCGCGACTGGTACGCGAGACTGGGCTCTCGACATCGGGTGTTCGGCACGTGCTCGACGAACTGATCGAGGCGGGCGACGTCGCCCAGACCGGACGCGGCGGCGCCGGTGGCCGGCAGCAATCGTTCCACGCGATCGATCGCAACTCCTAACCGCCCAAGGGCTTCCGTCGCCCATTCTAGCCCCGCGATCGACGGGGATCCCCGAAGTCCTGACCGCCCAAGGGCTTCCGTCGGCGATTCTCCGCCGCCGGCCGCGCAAACGCCGCGCAAACGGCGCAAACCCGCGGAATTCCAAATGTTTTTTCGCCCACGGAAGCCCTTGGCCGGCAAGGGCTACCGTCTCCACTTGTCCCCCGATCGGGGAAAAACAAGGGCGGGGGGTCTGATTCAGCCGATAGAAGGGTATAATGGAAGAGCGGGCCGACTGAGAGCCCGGACCCTAACCCCTGGAGGTGAGAACGATGCCATTTCACAAGACCAACCTTGGCGCATTCGCCAGCTACGTCGACCAGTACGCCGACATTGACGGCTACGTGCCAGTGGCCGGCGACCACCACAGCAAGATGAATTACGACGCCATGACCGAGTGGACGGCCGACTCGTGGCAGGAGCACGTAGAGGCAGCCGTGCGTGCCACCGTACAGGCTGAGCAGGCCGTGGCCGAGTGGCGAAAAGAGAACGCCTAGCGGGCCGACTGAGAGCCCAAAACCCTAACCGGAGGTGAGAACCATGACTGAGCCGACCAATCCAAATAATGTGTGTGTCGTCCGATTCGAGAAAGAAGAGCACCGCAGTAGCACGATCGTCTACCGCGTCGTCACGCGATACAATTTCTCGCCGAAGCCCCTGGGAGCGCAGCACACGGACGCCGTTGTCGGCGAGTTCAACTCGCTGGCAGACGCCGTAGGGGAGGTGAAATCCGTGGCGCATTTCAACAAACAACTGACTCCGTGTTGCTCGACCTCTCTGCTCAACAGGAGGGAATGTCGAGATGCGGGGCTGCGACTTTTCCAGTAAACAGAGCGGGCCGACTATGATCGACACCCGAGGAACCCGCTGATGGACCTGCAAACCCTACGCAACGAAACAAAAGGCCTCGGGCTCCGCTGGTCGATGGTGCAGGCCGTCTACTGCGAGCTCAAACGGGCCGAGCGGGAGAAGCGCGAAGAGCCCAACGCCATTCGGTCGACCGCCTGGACCATGTACACGGCCAACTCGCCGGGCTGCTGGCCGTTCTGGCGGCACGGTTTCCTTTCCCGCTTCGGGCGACGGATCGCCCGCGGTGCGGATTACACGGCTATCCCCGGCTACGACGAGATCGGGCAGGAAATCGCGAGCTGCTTTCCCGAATATGCCACCGATGACGGCACCGAACGGCTCTGGGAGTTTTTGCTATCCCCCTACGATCGGCTGCCCGATCGCGAACAACTCTACCGGCGGGCCCTGTGCGAAGCCGAAAGGCAGGCCCGAGAACCCGAACCCGAACCTACCAACCTGGAGTTCTGAGGTGGAACCCTTTATGATGCCCGACGAACCACCGCGGCAAAAAGTCCTCTTCGCCACCACCGACCCGGTCGCCGACGTGATGGGGACCATCCGCGGGATTTTCGCTGACGTGTTGCCGGCCGAGCAGCTCGACCTGCTCGAACGCGACATCGCGGTGCAATGGTCTCGACTGTCTGGCCGGGAGATGGACCTGTTTCCTACCGATGGCGAGGAGCCCGAGGACGATGAAAGCGATCAGCATTAAGCAGCCCTGGGCCGCGGCGATCATGTCGGGGCTCAAGCGGGTCGAAAACCGGACCTGGGCGACGAACTACCGCGGACCGCTGCTGATCCATGCGCCGCTGAAAGACGATCCCGGCGCCGAGGAGATCGTCACGTCCCGGGGCGTGGAAATCCCCCAGGACATCGCCAGGGGGGCGATCGTGGGTATCGTCGATCTAGTCGACGTGGTACGGCTCGACTCGCCAGGCGAAGCCTCCCGAGCCCTGGCAGACGATCCTTGGGCGAACGGCCCCGTGTGCTGGATTCTGGAGAATTCCCGCCCGTTGCCCGAGCCCATCCCGTACAAGGGCCAGCAAGGGCTTTTCAACGTCCCCGACGACGTGCTCGAAATAGACGTCTCTCACCACAGAGAGCACGGAGACCACGGAGAAGGAAAAACCTGATGGCTAGACACCCGGTACAACCGTTGGAAAAAGACGACACCGGCATTCTGCACTTCAAGAAGAATGCGATCGTAGAATATCTACTCGGCGCCGGCCCGTCTGATCTGCACCACTTGGCTGTACTGTCGTTTAGCGATGAGGATCGCGAGCAGTTTGCCCAGTTGATAGGTTACGGCTCTTCAAGTTTTGGGGACTTGAGTTTCGTGAGTGACGAAACCCGCGAAGCCGTCGAGCTCCCCAGCCTATTGAATGGACTGAAAGACCTGCTCGAATATGCAGAGGTCCTTGAGCAAAACGCAGAAAACGAATGGGGATCAAATCGCACGCTGGACCAAATGGAAGAGGCGGGGCATTTGGCAAAAGAAATCATAACGGCCCGCAAATTGATTGCCGTAATGGAAAACCAATCTGGGGGCTAACCTTGTCTGATGCGGTTTAGGCACGTTCCCGATGTGGAAGGTAAGCGGAGGGACGCGGACCGGGGGCGGACAAGCCGGAGAATCGCTCGCCCCTAATCCCCAATCCCTAGCCCCTAATCCCCCCTTTTTCCTCTGTGTGCTCCGTGTTCTCCGTGGTGGTTTTCCTGATATAATGCCCACTACGATTTTGCCCGGGTCGCACGGAAGGAAAAAGATGAATAGACGCAAGGTACTCAAGATCCTGGCTGCTGCCCCACTCTTGCCATCGCTGATGCAGGCAGAGGCAACGCAAACCATCGTCCTCACGGTCCCCGGGGGCCGTGTTTGAGGCGGATGTGCCGGTGAGAAATGAGTACGACATCGAGTGGTTTATCTATCGTGAAAACAACGGTAAGGTTTTGCAAGCCGAAGTTTCACTCCGCGGTCTAGGTAAATTCCGCCTCCGGAAGATCCAATCAAAGATTTGTGAATGCTGGCTTGTAGAAGGAAGCCAAGGCTCATTTTGGAACAAGGATCTCGGTGGTACACCACAACCGATGCGTCTCCCCTTTGCCTGGGATTGTCCAAAGCCGCCCGGTCTTCGTCTTCCATTCTTTCTGCAGTCGTGATTTTGCGCATCACGCGCCGCCCTTTTCTCTGTGTGCTCTCTGATCTCTGTGGTTGTCCTTCCCTTCTAATCCCTTGCCCAATCCCCCAATTCTCCCCCAATTCCCCTCTTCTTGTAGGGAAAGCATCCGGACGATCCGGACGATCCGGGCCCGGATTCTCCGGACGATCTTCGAATGAGCCGGCCGGGCTCTTATGCTCCGGCCATGGCACTGAGCTCTACCAGCACGTGGGCCGAGGTCGCCGCCGCCTACGATGACAACGCATCGTATGCCGAGGACGGGTCGGCCACCAAGGCGGCCGCCTTCATCACGGCCTGCCGAGTCCTGCTTCGCCGGCTGCCGAAACGGTCCGCCCACGGCGGCCGCGGCGGCCAAGAGATCGAGATGGACACGCGGCTGATCGCCGAGGAGCTCCGCGACGCAAAGCGCTGGCTGGGCACGCAATCCGCCCCCGTCCGCCAGGCGGACTTTAGTAGGTTTCGCGACTGATCGAACCTTCGTGACTAAGGAAGACTTTCGCGACTAGTGCCGGTCATTTCGCGCGAAATGACCGTTGGATCCGCGATGAAAACTTGCGGGACTGAACGGGTGAAAAGACGACGCAGCGACAACCCGACCACGGCCGAGGCCTTCGCCGAGCTCAAGAGCGACTACCAGGCCACGCGCAGCAGCCGCTTCCGCCGCACGCGGACCGGCTACACGCACTCCGGCAGCGGCGCCGACTACCACTACCGCAGCCAGGCCGACTATCTGCGCCTCATCGAGCTGGCCCGCGACATGGACCGCAACGATTGCATCGTGGGCCAGATGATTGACCGCGCCGTCATAAACATGATTCAGGACGGAATCACGCTGGATCCGCAGACCGGCGACGAGGGGCTCAACAAAGAGCAGGCGGCGCGCTGGGTCGAGTGGTGTGCCGGCGAAGAGGCCTGCGACCTGGCCGGCGAGATGACCTTCTATGAGATGGAGCACCTGGTTCCGCGGCAAGTGCTGGTCGACGGCGACACCCTGGCGTTGCCCCAGAAGTCCGGTGAGTTGCAGCTCGTCGAGGGTCACCGGCTGCGGACGCCGGCCAACACCCGCCGCAACGTGGTCCACGGCGTGCTCTTGGACGAGCACCGCCGCCGGATGGAATACTGGCTGACCAAAGACGACGTCGACCCGATGAAGACGGTCAGCCGGGTGGCGGACATGGAGCGATACCCGGCCCGCGACGCGGACGGAAACCGCCAGGTGTTCCACGTCTACAACCCCAAGCGGATTACGCAGACCCGCGGCGTGACGGCGCTGGCCCCGATCTTCGACCTGCTGGGGATGTTCGAGGACATCAACTTCGCCAAGCTCGTTCAGCAGCAAGTCGTCTCCTGCTTCGCCGTCATACGCGAGCGGGATCTCGGCTTCGACTTGGGTGGCGATACGGCCCAAAAAGGCGCGCGGACCACCGGCACCTACACCGACGGGACCACGCGGAACAACGAAGGGATATCGCCCGGGATGGACATTCCGGGGCTGCCGGGCGAGAAGCTGCAGATGGCTTCGCCCAACGTGCCCAACCCGGAATTCTTTTCCCACGTGAAGCTGATCTTGACGCTGATCGGAATCAACATCGGGATGCCGCTGGTGATGGTGTTGATGGACGCCAGCGAGACCAATTTTTCGGGCTGGCGGGGCGCCGTGAACCAAGCGCGCCTGGGCTTCCGCCGCAACCAAAAGGCGTTGATCCGCCGGTTCCATACGCCCGTGTACCGCTGGAAGGTGCGGCAGTGGCTGGCCGACGACCCCGCGATGCGAACCGTGGCCGCCAAGTCCGCCATCAAGATCTTCGGCCACCGCTTCAATCCACCGAGCTGGCCCTACATCGAACCGCTGAAGGACGCCGCGGCCGATCTGCTGCGGACCCGCAACGCCCTGATCTCGCACCGCCGTCGCGCGCATGAGCGGGGAATGGACTGGGACGATCTGTCGACGGAGATCGTCGAGGACAACGCGCAACTGATTCGCAAGGCGCACGAGAAGGCCACCGAGCTGAACAACGCGCATGAGGGCCTCAGCGTGACCTGGCGGGAAGTGGCCAGCCTGCCCACGCCCGACGGCGTGAAGGTCACGGTGGCCGCCGACTCCGCGGAGTCGCCCGCCCAACCCAAGCCGAAAAAGGGAGCCACCGATGGCGACGATGCCCAGACTTGAGATCACCCTGGAAGAGATCCGGCACTACGGCCTGGACCTGGACCAATATTTTGGTCTCTGGGCCGTCGAGGACGTGCGGTTCCGGATGATGCTTCAGCACGTCGCCGCCCTGGACCTGGCCCGGCATTGCGAGGCGTCCGAGCGCGGCGAGCAGATCCAAGCCGCCGCCCGTCAGAAGCGCGTTGGCGACGAGAGCGGGGCGATCGCCCTGATCGAGATCCAGGGGACGATGACCAAGCGAGGCAGCAGTTTCTCCGACGCCGGCAGCACGGTCCGCATTCGGCAGGCCGTCCGCGCGGCGGCCAGGGACCCCGACGTCGGCGGGATCCTGTTGCGGATCGACTCGCCCGGCGGAACGGTCGCCGGTACGGCCGACCTGGCCCGCGAAGTACACCAAGCCGCCAAACAAAAGCCGGTCTTCGCTTTTGCGGACGATCTGACCGCCTCGGCCGCCTACTGGGTCGCCAGCCAGGCGGAGAAGGTCTACGCCAACCAGCGGACGGCGTTCATCGGCTCGATCGGGACCTACTTCGCGCTGTATGACTACTCGGTCCTGGCCGAGAAGGAGGGCATCCGCGCGGTGATGATGAAGGCCGGCAAGTTCAAAGGCGCCGGATTCCCCGGTACGGAAATCACGCCCGAGCAGCAGGAATATTGGCAGGGGCTGGTCGACAAGGTCCAGGTGGAGTTCTCCGCCGCCATTTCCGCGGGCCGCAAACTCTCGGCTGCGCGGGTGGCCGAGCTGGCCGACGGCCGGGTCCATACGGCGGCCGACGCGCAGGCCCTGGGCCTGATCGACGGCATCCAATCCCTCGAAACCACCATCGCCGAGCTGCAATCGCGGATCGGTGAAAACCAGAACCGTTCACGTACCTCTCACACAGGAGCAAAACCCATGACCGATACCGCGACCGACAAGCCTGACCGCCAGGCGGCGACCCTGGAAGATATGAAGATCCGTTGCCCCGGAGCGGACAACGATTTTCTCATCGGCCAGTTGGAGAAGAAGGCCACCGAGGACCAGGCCCAAAGCGCCTGGATGGACGAACAGCAGAAGCGGCTCGACGCCAAGCAGGCCGAGGTCGACCAGCTCAAGGCCTCCGGGAAAAAGCCGGGCGTGGACCCGCTGAGCGACGGCAACGGCACCGGCGGCCGGCAGGCCGGCAGCGACGACGGCGACCCGGTCGCCGAGTTCGGTGCCAAGGTGGCCGAGAAGGTCCGGGGCGGGATGCCGCGCCGCCGGGCCGTGCAAGCGGTGTGCCGCGAAAACCGCGAGCTGCACCAGGCCTACCTTGCGGCCACCAACTCCGGCCGCCGCAAGGTCCAGGAACTGATCGAGGACCGCTTCGCGATGGAAACGTGAGTGGAGAGTGGAGAGTGGTGAGTGGAGAGTTTCCCAACCGCAATCCCCAATCCCCAGTCCCTAACCCCTTGATCCAGCCATGCAAATCGTAGCAGACGCCGTTGACAGCTTTGCGTGCTCGGTCGCGCTGGCCCCGTTCCTCCGCGTGGTCCGCGACGCGACCAACGGCCTGGCCGCGGCCGGTCCCGAGGACCAGGAATTGGGCACGCTGCGGAACCGGCACATCGTCTCCGGCCTGGGCGCCTCGGCCCGGGCCGCGGTGGTGCTTGCCAACGCGGAAGGCACCGTCAAGATGGTCGCCGCCGCGGCGATCGCCCAATGGGCGGTCGTCTACGGTGCCGAGGGCGGCAAGATCGACGACGTGCCGAATACCAATCCGATCGGGATCGCCAAGACCGCGGCCGCCGACGACGGCGATACCGTCGAGGTGTTGCGGCTGCCGAACATGTCGGTCACCTCCGGCGATGAGGTCGGCGGCCTGGACTTCTTCGACGATTTTCTCGGCGACTACCCGGTCGCGGGTACCGCCTTGACGGAATCGCCGTGGACGAAGGTGGAGACGGGGACGGCCGGGACCCCGTCGGTGAGCAGCTCCGACGAGGCCAACGGCGTGTTGCGCTTCGCATTCACCGCACACGCGGAAGCACAAGCCGCCGTGCTCTACATGCAGAACGCCCCGTTCGACATCGACCAGAACCCGATCTTTGAGGTCCGCGTGTCGATCGCCCGCGCGGATGTGGGCGTGGACATCAACATCGGCCTGGCCAGCGATACGCACGCCACCGATTTTGATGCGATCGCGCAATACATCGCGTTCCATATTGACGGCGGATCGACGAGGATCCGGGCCCAGTCGGAAGACGGCGCGACCACCATCGCGGCCATTTACACCGCGTTCGACCACAATGGCAGCGATATTTTCAAGTTGAAAATCGACCTCACCGACACCTCCGACGCCAAGCTGTATATCGACCTCGAAGACGGCGACGGCTGGCAGCGCGTGCTGTCGGGCACCACGTTCGACATGAGCAATTACTCGGGCACGTTGACGCCAATCGTCCACGCCGAAAAAGCCTCCGGCACTGGCCTGGCCAATATCGACGTCGACTGGATCCGCGTCCGCAGCGAGCGGGCATAACGAACAGTGGGCAGTAGGTAGTGGGTAGTGGGCAGACTGAATGACTGACCACTACCCACTACCCACTACCCACTGACCACTCACAAAACAGGGAGAACAATCATGCAAATCGTAGCAGACGCCGTTGACAGCTTTGCGTGCTCGGTCACGCTGGCACCGTTCCTCCGCGTGGTCCGCGACGCGACCAACGGCCTGGCCCTCGCCGGGCCCGAGGACAAGGAGCTGGGCACGCTGCGGAACCGGCACATCGTCTCCGGCCTGGGCGCCTCGGCCCGGGCCGCGGTGGTCCTGGCCAATGCCCAGGGCACGGTCAAAATGGTCGCCGCCGCGGCGATCGCCCAATGGGCCGTGGTCTACGGTGCCGAGGGCGGCAAGATCGACGACGTGCCCAACACCAACCCGATCGGGATCGCGAAGACCGCGGCCACCGCCGACGGCGATACCGTCGAGGTGTTGCGGCTGCCGAACATGTCGGTCACCTCCGGCGATGAAGTCGGCGGCCTGGGCTTCTTCGACGATTTCTTCGGCGACTACCCGGCCGCGGCTACCGCGCTGACCGAATCGCCGTGGACGAAGGTCGAGACCAACGGGCTGGGCGTGATCAGCTCCGACCAGGCCAACGGCGTGCTGAAGTTTTCCTTTGACAACACGTCTGAGGCCGCCACCGCCGCGCTGTACATGGTCAATGCACCGTTCGACATCGACCAGAACCCGATCTTCGAGGCCCGGCTTGCGATCTACGACATTGGCGACGCCGGGGCCTTGGACATCAACATCGCCCTGGCCGCGGACACCCACGCCACCGACTTCGACTCGATCGCCCAGTACATCGGCTTCCACCTCGACGGCAGCGCGCTGAGCATCCTGGCCCAGTCGAAAGACGGGGCGACCACCATCGCGGCGGCCGACACCTTGCTGGACGCCACGGACGACGCGTTTTTCAAGGTCAAGATCGACCTGACCGACACGTCCGACGCCAAGCTGTACATCGACCTCGAAGACGGCAGCGGCTGGCAGCGCGTGCTGTCGAGCACCACGTTCGACATGAGCAACTACACGGGCACTCTCACGCCAATCTGTCATCTCGAGAAAACCACCAGCACTACCACGGCCGACGTCCGCCTGGACTGGATGCGCGTCCGCAGCGAGCGGGCGTAGTAAAGCAAGGGATTAGGGATTGGGGATTAGGAATTCGTCCAATCCCCAATCCCCAGCCGCCAATTTCCTCACACACACCCCACAACACAGGGAGAATCAATCATGCTTCCTTCCACCGCGATCACCCGGATGGAACTCTCGGCGACCTCCTCCGAGTTCAACCTGGCGATGAACCGCAAGCGGTTCATCGGCCCCCTCGTGCTCCGCCCGCGCATCGTGGGCCTGCAAGCCGCCGACGTGGGCAAGATCCCCATCGAGGCGCTTTTGCAGACGCTGCCCGACGACCGCGCGCCCGGGGCGGCCTACAAGCGGGGTGGCTTCGAGTTCACCAAGTTCAACTACTCGACCGACGAGCACGGCCGCGAAGAGCCGCTGGACGATCACCAGGTGGCCATCTACCGCGACATCCTCGACGCCGAGGAGATCTGCACCCAGCGGGCAATCGACATGGTCTGTCGAAACTACGAGATCGACGCCGCCGCGGCGGTCTACGACGTGGCCGTCTGGACCGGGGCCACGCTGACCACGACGGTCAGCCACGAATGGGACGACGCCACCAACGCCAAGCCGATCGACGACATCGAGAAAGCCCGGCGAAAGGTCCGCACCACCAGCGGTCTGGAGGCCAACGCCCTGGTCTGCAATCGCGATCAGGCCTGGAACCTGGCCAACACGGCGCAGGTCGTCGACCGTTTGAAGTATTCGGGAAAGGACGATCCCAAGGACCTCCGGCCGGCGCTGATGGAACTGTTGGACCTGGACTATATCCTGGTCGCCGGCGGGCTGAAGAACACGGCGCAAGAAGGCCAGGACGTTTCGGCCGGCGGGATCTGGTCGGACGAATACGCCATGGTCTGCCGCGTGGCCGAGACCGACGACCCACAGGAATCGTGCATCGGGCGCACGTTCATGTGGGACGGCGACGGGCCCGGTGCCCCGGGCACCGACGAGGAGCTGGCCCTGATCGTCGAAGAGTACCGCGAAGAGAAGGTCCGCGGAAGCGTGATCCGGGCTCGCAACAATCGCGACATCGTGATCATGTACCCCGGGGCCGGCCACCTGCTCTCGAACGTGACCACGATTTAGTAGTGGTGAGTGGGGAGTGGAGAGTGGAGAGCTGCCGATTCTCACCACTCACCATTCACCACCAACCCGGGAGGCTCCCCGTGAGTGTGTTCGACGAACAGTTTTCCGAAGGCGCCGCGCTGCTGCTGCTGGACCAACTCGGCAGCGGGGCGGAGACGGCCTCGAACAAGGTCACCTATCACCCGGCCGACGGCTCGGACGACGTGACGCTGGTGGCGATCGTCGATGCGCTGAAGAAGACCCTGGAAGAGGGAGCCGAGAACAAGCGGCTGATCAGAACTCTCCGGGTCACCTTTTCGACCGATCCGAGTTCCGGCTTCGGCGGCGTGGCCGATCCGAGCGAGCAGGCGCAACTGACCGTCGGCGGCGTGAAGTACAAGGTCAAAAGGGGCTCCATCGAGATCGCCGGCGGGATGGCCACCCTGGAGGTAATGCGCCCGGTGGTCACGGCGAAGAGGCGGCCCGGTTATGTGGGGACGTGAGGGGGGGGATTGGGGATTGGGGATTGGCCATGAATGACAACGGACTCGGCGGCTTGAAGAAACACCTGTGGTCGATCGTCGGGCTGTTGCTGTTGCAGACCCTGGCGGCCGTCTGGTGGGCCAGCAATCTCACCACGCGCATGGGCCGCGTCGAGCGGGACGTGGACCACGTGTCGACCCGCGTGCATACCCTGGAAACAACGAAATGACCGCACCGGCCGGATGTATTGGGCTGATTCAGCAGACGGCGCTCGAAACGCTGGCCGACTCGGCCGCGTTTCGCACGCTCGTCGGCGCGGTCACCGGCGACGAGGCGGCGAAGCGGGCGGCCGCCCGGGCCGAGATCCACTACGAGGGGTTTCCCGACCCGGCCGGCGGCGAGGAAGAGTATTCCTCCGACGAGGTCGACGGCTATTGGCCCTACGCCATCGTGGCGTTGGACGACACGGCCGGCTTCTCCGCCGTCAAGGTGGATACGGATTGTTTCGAGGCCGAGGGCCGGGTGTGGATCATGATCGGGCAGCTTCCGCTGGCCAACGATTCGCGGGCGGAGCAGGACGTGAAGTTCAAGAAGCTTTTAGGCGCGATCATCGACGAGCTGATCGAGATGTGCGGCGGCCAGTCGGACGATACGCTCGTATCGTATCTTGCCTTCGACCGCGTCGACGTGCTGGCGATCGCCCGCGACCGCGACCGCCTGCCCGACGACGTCGGCGAGGAGCAATGGGCCACGCTCGCCTTGCACTTCCAAAACGGGATCGTTGGGTAAGTCAACCACAGAGCACGCAGAGACTACAGGGGAAAAGATGAAGCATGAGCCTGGTGCACATGAGAATGAAGACGACCGGATTCATGCCGGGCGTGCCCCGCTGGCGGTCGCACGTAAACCGAGCCCAGAAGGAGGCCTGGGCGAAGGGCGGCGAATACTGGCACCTGCGACTCAGGGCGAAGCACTTTACCAAGGCCGGGGCCAGGGAATACCACTACACGCCCCGCAAGGGCGAGGCCGGCTCGGGCGTGCCGTTCAAGACGAAGAGGCACGAAAGCTACCTGGCCTACAAACTCCGCCGGTACAAGCACACGCGGCCGCTGGAGGCCACCGGGGGGCTGAAACGACTTTCGCGGATGGCCCGCATCACGTCGACCAGCAAGGGCGTCCGCGTGGCACTCAGCCAGGCCAACAAGGCGAACCTCAGACACCCCAAGAGCACGATCAACATGCGAGAAGAACTGACCACGGTCAGCGTCCGCGAAGAGCAGCCGATCGCCCGCGAGCTCGATCGCGAGCTGAACCTGCGGCTGAACCGGATCAAGACCGTGGATACGAAGACGTTTTGAAGAAGGGATTAGGGGTTGGGGATTAGGGATTAGAAAACCGGCCCCCAATCCCCAATCCCCCTTTTAGGAGAGCAAAACCCATGGGCGTTACAAGAAGACACGGACTCTACGGCGTGGTGGCCGATACCACGGTCATTCCGGGGATTGTCTCCACGTCCGGCAACACGGGCACCGAGGTCATCGGCGAGGCCACCAGCGGCGACCTCTACCCGACCCAGGTCTCGATCAACGCGCAGAATCCGGGCGTCACGTTCTCCACCCGCTCGATCGCCATCGCCCTGGCCACGATCGGACTCGCGGGCGTCAACATCGCGGACCTCACGGCCGGGCTGATTCTGTGGGCCCAAGCCCACCTTACGGGAGCCTCCCGCGCGGGCGAAAGTCTGCACCGCAAATACGTGATGGCCAAGGGGATCGTGATCCCCCAAAACCTCACGATCGACCACCAGGGCAATGCCGTCATAAGCTACCTGGCACGCCCGACCTGGGACGGTACGAACGACCCGATCCTCATCACCGACCTGCAAACCCTCACGGCGCCCGTCGCCGACAGCGAGCGGTTCACACTCGGCCCGTGTACGATCGAGTCGGTTTTGACGGCCCAGATGAAAAGCCTCGCGATCGACTTTGGAATCAACCTGTCCGTGGAAGGGGCCGATTCGGACATCCTGCCGACGTTCGTCTCGATCACCTCGATCGCCCCGCGCATTTCGATGCGAGGCACCGACATCGAGTGGGCCAAGGCGGCCAACATCCCGCTGTTTGCGGGCAAGAAGGCCACGCACGCCAACACGAAGCTCTTTCTCCGCAAGCGGGCGGCCGGGTTGAAGTTCGTCGCCGACGCCACGGCCGAGCACATCAAGTTTACGGCCGACGGCCCGGCCCACATCGAGACCTTTTTCGAGGCCGACGGCGAGACCCCGGCGGAGATCACGCTGGAGATGCCGCTGCGGTACGACGGCACCAACGCGCCGCTGACCGTGGACACGGCGATCGCGATTACGTAAGCGAGGGATTGGGGATTGGGGATTGGAGAACCAATGGCAAGTTTTCTGTACTACCTACCGAAGCACGCGGGCGTGGCGTCGCTCGAGCAGCTCGAAGCCCTGGGGCTCGCCTACGCCTTCGAGGCCCGGCCGGCGTTCCGCGGCCTGACCGGCGGCCCCGACGGCGGCGACGGCGTAATCGTGGCCGAGAAAAACACCGTCGGCGACGTGCTGCTGGGCTACTTTCCCGACCGCCAGACGTGGCGAAAGATCCCCAGGCAAATTGGACAGGATGACAGGATTGACAGGACAGATCCCGTGCATCCTGTTGATCCTGTCGAAAGAAACCCCGGCGGCGGCGACTGCTGGGTGGGCATGTATCACGGCGACGACCGGCCGGCGCCTGCCGACCTGGCCCGCCGCGAGCAGTTGCCCGGCTACATCGTCCCCCTGGCCGGCGACCGATCGTGGCACGTCCCAGTCTGCCGCCAGGCGTCCGAAGCCGGCGACAAGATCGAGCGGATCCAGGCCCTGCCGCGGCGAATGGAGCTGGACGACGCCGGCGGCTTCATCGCGGGCGAAGTGGTCCCCGGCTGCGCAACGCTGGACTCCGTCGCCGTGGCCTACTTCGAGGCCTTCGAGGCGGCCGCCGATCCGGACGCCGAAGAGGTCCGCTTCGAGTTCGACGTCGACACGGCCGCGGTCACCGTCCTGGCGGCCAACTACCGGCTGTCCAAGGTCGAGATCGTTCTGCTCGGGCTGTTCACTTTCGGCGGTTCCCAGGCGGCCACGGTGATGAACATAGCGATCGACCTGCCCGGCTGGTGGGCGATCAAAAAAAAACAGGCCTCCGGTATCTCCGCTTCCGAAGATGGGTCGCCGGCCGGGACCCCGGTTACCGGCCCAGCCTGATGGACCTGCGGGCGCTGGCGGATCTCGAGGAGTTGCGAGCTGAGAGTGGCGAGTGGTGAGTTTCCAATCCCTGACCCCTGACCCCTGACCCCTTTTCCCCCATGGCGCAAGTCGTTGTAGAAATGAGCGGCGACGAGGCGAAGCTCTTCAAGAGTTTCACCCGCATCATCGGCCAGGCGAAGAAGCTGGAGACCGGCATCCAAAAGACGGGCAAGGCAAGCAAGAAAGCATTCGGTCCCACCGCGACGCGACAAATGGGAACGTTCACGAAGATGCTCGGCATGACTGGCGGCGTTGCCGGGGCGATCAGGTTGGTCAATTTGGGCTATGAAACGTGGATGCAAAATATCCGCGAGGTGGCAACCGCGACGAACAAGGCCAGCGGCGAGATGATCGCCTTCCTGGCCTTGCAAGCGGGCGGCACAAAGGCCGCCGCGGCGGAGAAGGCGGCCAGTCTCGGCGCGCGTTATGCCGTCCCCATCGGCGAGGCCTTCCAAACCATTCAGGCAATGCAGTCGATGCTCGGTAGCTTAGACAAGGGCCTCAAGGTGTCCAGGACCATCTTTCAGGCCAGCCTCGTCGGCATTCCCGTTGAACTGGGCCGCGAGCTTGAAGTCGTCGGGGGTACTCTGGGCCAGAAGCCCGGCGTTACGCTTCGCCAGGCTTTCGCGGGGGGAGAAGCATCCGCGCGCGATCCTAGACAACTGGCGGGCGGCGTCAAAGGTCTGAGCACCTGGGAAGACAAGGAAGTCGGTTTTGCGGCCGCCGGCCCGCTCGCCGCACAGTTCAAAGAACAGCTTCCCACCTACCTCAGACAAGCCGGCGTGGGGCTTTCCAAGACCGGCCCCTTGCAAGAGATGTTCAAGGGCATGGGGATGGGCGATGCGACGCAACTCGCAAAATTGGAAAAACTCGCCGAGTTGAAACTAAATACTTCCGAGGCCCTGCAACTTGCAGGCATGGGGGAAATACGGCAACGGGAAGGCATAAGAAACCTGATTGAGAATCTTGAGAAGGTCCAGTCAAACCTCGTCGAGATCCGGGAAAAGGCCGTGCCCGGTTTGTTTGGCACGAAGCGGGCAGGCATCGAAGCGGAAGTACCGACGGCTGAACAGGCTCGAATATCAGGCAGGTTGGGGGCGGAATCTCTTAAAGAAACGGTCATGGGTCCGCTCGCCCTACAAAGACAGAGAGATATGAACTGGCGAAAGGCCCTGGGGACTGCCGCGATTCGATACGGCCACGCCTCGTCGATTTTTGGCGATATCGTTACTGGCGAGGGTGAAGAAGCCCACATGACTCCCGGAGATATGAGGCAACTCATGCTCGGTGGCCGCCCTTGGACGGCGACCAAAATAGAGCGAGAGGCGGCCCGTGTTCGGTTTGCGTCACGTTTTGATCTCCCCTTTTCCAAGAAACCGGGCGAGTGGTCGCCGGAATTTGAAAAGCCCTTCGGGATGTATATGGCTGGGCCCGAGCATTACGCCGGGGAACAGCGAGGCCCATCAAATCCAGCCTTCGGACAGATGCCACAAGCAGATTTGCCGTCGGAACTTAGCCAAGCGATTAAGGCGTTGCAAGCCTCGGTGGACAGAAACACCGACGCAACACGACAGATGGGCGGCGGGCCGACACTCGGCAAACCGGGCAACAACTGATCACTGACCACTGGCAACTAAGCACTACCGAAATGGCTGCAAACATCGGAGGAACCGCCTGCACGTTCGTCAAGGGAGCCGTTCCCAACGGTGTTCGGGAAGTGGTGACCCGCTTCCGCCGCGCGGGGATCGACGGGTACGGGGCCATCAAGACCGGTAAGGGAGACTCGAGCTACGTGCTGCGGGCGATCGGGTATGGGAGCAAGGTGGAGGTGAAAAACTGGGCCACCGCGATCGAGGCCATGCAGGGGACCGTGATCGGCGTGGAAAACGATTTTGGAGACACCCACGGCGATTCTCTCCTCGATCGCGTGACGCCGCCGCGGAAGTCGGCCGCCTACAAGCCGGGCAGCTCGCAGACCACCCGCGGCGAGATGCAAATCATGTTGACCGCACTGTCGTAAGACGGGGATTAGGGATTAGGGATTGGGGATTGGAAAACTCACCACTCACCACTCACCACTCACCACCATGGCCATCACCAGCTACAACGCCGTGCGAATCGGACAGATCACCACGGTCACCGTGACCAGCGACCTGGAGGGCACGATCTACTACCACTGGTTCGTCGACGGCGTTCACGTGGGCGCGACCACCTCGCCGCAGTACACGCTGCTGGTCGAGGCCGGCGGCCAGGTGCGGATCGAAGCCATCGACACCAACGATGCCGCCTACGATTGGGTGGCCAACGCCCCGGCCGGCTGGCCGGCCCGCAAGCTGCTCTGGTGGATCCGCTCGCTGGACTCCGACGTGGCCAGCTACCGCGTCGAGCAGAATCGGGACGCCGCCGGCTGGACCGAGCTGGTCACGATCGACCACGACGAAGATCAGTGGAGCTACCAGCACCTGACCGACCGGCTGGACGACCTGATCGCCTACCAGTGGCGCGTGCTCCCGATCGACGCCGCCGGCAACGCTGGCACGCCGTTGTCTCTGGGCAGCGAGACCGTGGTCCGGACTCCCGACGCGCCCGCCTTTACGATCACGTTTGACCAGGGAACCACCACAGTCACCTTTGCCGCCGCCGCCTGACCAATCCCCAATCCCCAATCCCCAATCCCCCAATCATGCTCGCCTACCAAGCCGCCGGCGCCCTGGTCCTGGAAGCCGCCTCGGCCGAGGTCTTCCACCTCGCCGCGGTCGGCGCGATTCACGGCGTCACGCCGCTGGCGGCGGCCGGCCGCAACGGCCCGGGCCGCGGGGAGATCCTCTGCACCGGCGACGGCTGGCTGCTGTATGCGGCGTTCAAGGCGCCCGGCTCGGCGACGTTCGGGCCTTCCGTGCTGGTGAGCACCGACGGCAACTATCTCTTAGGCGACGGCGAGGACGCCGCCAAGTGGCTGCGGGTCCGCGTGGATGCGTCCTACCTGGTCGAGGGCCAGCAGGCGTCGGTCTACCTGGGCGACCTCTACAACAACGCGATCGCCGGCGCCGACGTGACGGCCGCCGAGGCCTCGGCCGGCGACGAGCTGATTTACACGATCACGATGCACAACCTGGGGCCGGCCTCACTGTCTCAGCTGAAAGTCTGGATCCCCGAGGACGTGGACTTCTTGGAAATCTCCGACGACGGCGCGTCGTGGGTCGATCCGATGGCCGAGCAAGATGCCCTGGAGTTTCCCGAGCTGGCCGCCGGTGCCAGCGATACGCTGCACCTGCGGCGCACGATCCCCGGCTCGAAGGCGTCCGATCCGGACGTATTGAATCAACTCGCCTTTTCGTTCCAAGGAGTCTAATCATGAAGTTTACCGTGAACTTCGACGACATCCCCACCGGAGCCGTGATCAACACGTTCAAGACGATTGCCGCGCTGATCGCCGCCGACACGGTCGGCCATCGCTGCCGGCTGATCTCACTGACCGCCGGCCCGTCGGAGGATTCGCCTAAGGACCTCAACGTGGCCCTGCAATTGAAGCGGATCGACAGCGTCTCGGGAGGCACCGCGGGAACCGCCGGCGGGACGCCGACGCCGGCTAAAAAGGATTCGCTCAGCCGGGCCGCGGTGATCACAGCCAAAACCAATTACAGCGCCGAGCCGACCACCTACGGGGACGTGCTGTGGCAGGCCGACATGAACCGGCGGAACACGATCTGCAAGGAATGGTCTCCCGAGGACGCCCCGGTGATAACTCGCAACCAGCATCTCGGCCTGTTGGCCGCCCCGCGAACCGCGGCCGCGACGAGCCTCAGCGGATCGCTCGAATTCGAGGAGTTTTGAACGGGGGGATTGGGGATTAGAGATAGGGGATTGGCCTGTTTCTAATCCCCAATCCCCAATCCCCAATCCCCAATCCCAAACCCCCCATCCCCAATCATGAGCACTACCGTCCCTTCCGTTTCCGGCGACCAAGAAGTGATCGCCGATGCGACCCTGGCCCGCGGCAGTCTTTCCGGCCGGGCCACGATCGACCTGCAAAGCAAGCCCGGGGCGTTTCTATTCGTCTCGCTCGGCCGCGGCGGTACGGCGGCGATCGACGTGGCAATCTCGGTCGAGATCCGGCCCACGCTGGGCGACGATGCGAAGATCCATCCCAATAGTTCCATCTCGCGTCAGTCCAGTGTGGCCGCCGCCACCTCAACCACCGTCGACGGCGACTCGGCCGCCTCGCAGAAGATTCTCAACGTGACCACGACCGCCGGGTTCGCCGCGGGCGAACTGATCTGTATCCAGGACGCCGGCGGCGGCGTGACCCGCTTGGAGTGGGCGAAGATTTCCAAAATCACCAACCCGGGCGCGGGCGGCGAGCTGATCCTGCAAAACGATCTGGCCTTTGCCCATTCCGCGGCCCAGGCCGACACGGTCCGCAACCAGGCCGATTGCTTCCCGGCGATCTGGCTGCCCGGCGGCCAGAACTACGAGGTCTTTGTCGATTACGGCCCGGCGGCCGCGGGCGACACGATCACCATCCGCGCACGGAGCAACGTGGTCGATAGCTACGACACAAGTGGGTGAAGCAAGGGATTGGGGATTGGGGAGTGGGGATTCGCCCTTTTCCCAATCCCCAATCCCCAACCCCCAATCCCCCAACCATGCTCGATCTTCTTTCACCTCCGTCGTCATTCGCGGCCGGCCAGCCGCTGATCGGCCAGCGGCTCGATCCGTTCGATCCACTGGCCGATGGGCTGAAAGGCTACTGGCCGTTTGCCGACGGGGCCGGCCCGCGGGTGACCGACTTTTCGGGGCTGGACCACGCGGCCTCACAGAACAACATGGACCCGGCCACCGATTGGGTGCGCGGCCCGCGCGGCGCGGCGCTGGAGTTCGACGCCACGGACGACTATTTGCAGGTCGGCACGCATCGCGATTTTGAGTTTAGCACGGCATTCACCCTGGCCATCCGCTGCCGGCAGCTCGACGCGGCCTACTCCGCCGGCAAGGTCCTCGGGCTGGTCAACAAATACGAAGCCACGGCCGGCAATCGTAGCTACACCTACATGCTTTACCACGTCAACGGCAAGATTCGGCCTTACGTCTACGTCGCCCCCCCGCCCGGCAACGCGGGGACGGCCTGCGATCCCAACTTCGATCTCGACGACACCGACTGGCATTTATTGGCCTTCACGTTCGACCGCGGGGCCTGGGTGCATTATCTCGACGGCCGGCCGATCGGCGCGGGGAATACGGGCTTTACGACGCTCCACAACGCCAGCAGTATCCCGCTTCGCCTGGGGGTCGATTACGACGCCCGGGAATTCGACGGTCCGATCGACTTTGTCTGCGTGCTATCCCGCGCTCTTTCGCCGGCCGGGATCCTCACGCTCGGTGAGTTCGCGGTCTGCGGTGCGCGCGAGCCCTGGTTCGGCGTTCCGAACCTGGTCCGGTCGCGGCTGATCTCCGCCACCGGCCGCCGCCCCAGCCGCCGCAAGCGGCCGCGGACCCGGGTCTTCGACTTCGCCGCCCAGCGCGGCAAGCGGTACTTCGACGCCCGCGGCAACTACCGGATTTTCAACGCCGCGACCTATCGTTTCTACCGTTCCGACAGCGGCCCGCCCGCCGAAAGCGATTCGCCCTTTGCGACCAACGCCACGCTTCCCCACGAACCAGCCGACGAGTTCACCGACGCCACCTGGTGGATTTCCCTATCCTACTTCAACGGGGTGATCGACTCGGGTTTTCTGCCGCTGGGCCTCCGCGGCGAGACGTATCTGCGGCTGGACCTCAGCGGCGGCGCCGAGGACCGCTCTCCGCCGGCCGCCCCGCTGGACTGGCGGCTCGAGCAGCGGCCCGGAGGCGTGGTCCGGGTGATCGGCACCTATTACGAGTCCGGGGCCAACCGGGCCGACAAGTGGAACGTCGGCTACAGGATCGACGGCAGCGATCCGCCGGCCGACACGCCCGGCGATTGGATCGCCATTCCCGCCGCCAACCTGGCCGTCCTGGAGTACGACTTGCCGGGTTTTGACGACGACACCACGGTCAAGGTTCGCTTGCAAACCTACCGCGACGACGGCGACTTGATTTATTCGGAAAACTCCACGGTCAAAACCACCACGGCCGACGCCGCCGGCCCGACCGCCCCGCTGGGCGGCGATCGCTGGCCCGGATCCCTGCCCGAGGACCTCTAAAGGAGTGGTCAGTGATGCGTGGTGAGTGCTGAGTTTCCAATCCCCAATCCCCAATCCCCAATCCCTCACCATGGGCATCACCCTACTCGGACCTGCCGCCCAAGACTTCCCTAAAAAGGCCGCCCCGGTATACGTCGAGGTCCGCTGGCCGCTGGGCGGCTGGGGCGACGGCTGGCAGATCGACGTGGGCCTGGAAATGGTCGCCGCCAGCCGCGTTGCCGGCGGACACGATATGTCCCGGGCCGAGTTTCGGCACCGCTACGCCGGCAGTCTGATGCAACCGTGGCGAGGCGTGTTTGAAAACTGGCCCGCCTGGCCGCGGATGTACGGCACGTGGGTTCGGGTGCGGATCGTCGACGACCAGGGACTGCAAACCGTGTTCGTCGGCCGCATCTCTGACGAGGCCCGCGACGTACACGGCAGCACGGCCGACGCGCCCAGCGGCAATCAGTTCTTCGTGGCCTACGGTCCGGAAGACATCTTGCGAAAGATTTTCATATCGGAGTCGTACTGGAACGAAGGGGGCCTGGTGAAACAGCTCGGCTGGGTCCCGCCGATGAACCGCCGCGACGAGCACAACACGCTGGTGGGCAACCGCACCGCGGCCAAGGTCGACGGCACCCACCTGTACGACGACAGCGATACCTGGAGCCACCTGGATTACGTGGAATACATTCTCGCCCGTTTCGTCGACGAATCGGACGCCGGCGGGCCGGCCTGGACGGTCGGCGGCATGGCCGACGCCCTGGCAGAGATGAAAGAGGCGATCGATTTTGGAACCACCGCGACGGTGGCACAGATCCTCGCCAAGCTGATCGATCCCCAGCGAGGCGTCGACTACATGATCACGCCGACCGATGACGGTTTCGAGGTCACCATCTTCACGTTGTTGTCGAAGGCGTGGGCCGGTCTGGGCGGCGGCCGCGTGCCTCCGAACCCGTTTATGGTCCACGTGGCCCCCAGCGAGACGATCGACGTGCAGCCGGTCGACGCCGTGCTGAGCGGACAGGATCGCTATGGAAAAATCCGGGTGCTCGGCGAGCGGATCGTGGTCTGCGGGTCGCTCTGCACGCAGTACGCGGCCAGTGCCTTCGACGTCTCCGGCATCCAGTGGGGCGAGGAGGTGCCGGTGTGCACCCTGGAGCCGCACTGGTCGGCCAATCCGCTTCAGTGGTTTTACGATGCGGGGACGGCCGAACTGGGCGATTCGGCGGAAGACCACGACAAGGCCCGCCGCAACGAGCGGTACCGGCCGGTCTACCAGCTCTTCGCCGCGCCCGACGGATACACCTGGCCGGCGCCCGGGCTCGACAAGCGCGGCGTGGTGATCCCTTTTATCGACCAGGACGCCCAGTCGATCGTCCGGCAGACGCTCCCCTGGCTTCCTCTGCGGGAGGGCGTCGACTACAGCGACGATCCCGTGACCGACGAACACCCGGCCTGGCACGAGCCCGACCTGTTGCCGCCGATGGTCTGGATCCGGCGGGAGAAGGAGATCACCGCCGACGAGGAGTCGCAAGGGGCCGAGTGGTTTCCCGAGCGGAGCTGGTTCCCGGCCGAGTCGGTCGGGATCGGGATCTCGATCCTGCAACACGAATGGGGCGTGTGGCTGTCCTCACAGCCCAACCACCTGGTAGCGGCGAACCATTTCGATCCCGACGGGGTGTTTCCCAGCGAGATCGTGCCGCTCTACGACTACGACTACATGGTGGCCACCATCGCCGTCCGCACGGATCAACGGCTGCACGTCGAGGCCTCCGTGCTGGGCGCATCGGCCAGCGACGGCGTGCTGGAGATCGAAATCCCCGGGGCCGAGCTGTGGTATCTCCGCCCGGGAACCGTGGTCGGCCAATACCTGCCGACCGGCGAGCTGGCGGTGAGCAACCGGGGCGGCGTCATCCGAAACGACCGCGAGAAGCTGTTGACGGTGTTGGCCGGCGCCCAGGTCCGCCACATGTGGGACCGGGCCCGGGCGCGGATCACGATCGCGGGGCTCGTGCCGTGGCAAAACCTGCTAGGCTGCATCATGGTCGTCAAAGACAACCCGGACAAACACCTCGACCTCGAGGCACCCATCACGGCGGTCGAATGGATCGCTCCGAGCGACCAGGACCAAGAGGGCGCGGATCCGGGCAGCACGATTATCCGGACGGGGTACGCGACGTAAGAGAGGGATCGGGGGGTGGCCTAATTTTCGGAGTTGCTTGAAAACTAGTCCACCCTGGATCCCCACGCCAAAAATGGCGAGGGATTGGGGAGAACGGCATGAACGAGCCGCGAGATAGTCTGCCGACCCACGAACACGTCCGCGAGGCGAAGGTCGCCGGGTACGACAACCGCCGCCGCTACGGCAAGATTCAGGGCGATTGGGAGGAAAACGGCGGCGACCCCCGCGCGCTGGCCCGGTGGTGCAAACGCGACGGGACCGGCGTCTCGGGCGACCCGTTCTACATCTACTATCCGCGGCTCCGCGAGGAGGCCACCGGCTACGATCCGGAGGTTTATGAAGACGACATCGTGTCCTGGCGGTACGACGTCGAGGGCACGCGGATCGGCGAGGACACCCGCTGGTCGAAGATCGGCCAGGTCCGGGTCCGCGACGACAGGGCCAGCGCCAAAGGCTGGCATCCCTGTGACGGGACGGTTCAGCACGGGTTTCAGCTACTGGACTTCCGCGACGACGGCGAGGAGCTCCAGAAGGGCGGCCGCTTTATGAAGCAGCGGGTCAGCCCCGAAAGCGTCGGCGACCACGGCGGTCTGAAGCAGTTTATGGTCTCGAATATCGACCCCGTCTCGCAAGAGGATGGGACCGTGCCAAACGTCGACGGCATCGACGAAGAGGGTATGTTCGACGTCGACGATCCGGACAAGGTTGAAAACCGGCCGCCGTATACGTGCGTGGAGATCGAGCAGCGTTTTAAGTAGGGGGGAGTGGGTAGTGGTCAGTCCCTCTACCCTCGCCGCCACATCTCGGTCCAGATCTTTACCAGCAGGATTCCCAGCACGGCGAGCATCGAGATCACGAACAACCAGCCGGCCTGACCTTCGGGTTCGCCCAGACTAGCGAAGGCGCCCAGCGCGGTGAAGAAGGCAACCACGATCAATAGGACAATCGTGCATCCGGCGCCTTCGGGCTCTTCGAACCGGCGGTTCGTTTCGGCCCTGAGTGCTTCCCGGTTGGCGAGCATTCTTGCGGCCTCGCTTTCGGGCTTGGTCACGATCACCGGGATTTCCGGAATCGGCGGGGGTTCTTTCGCGATCGCCGGCTCGGGTCTTGGTGGGGCCGGCGGGGTGGTTTCCCGAATCGCCCGGGCATACTCGCGGAGCGTGCGATCGTACTGACGCCGGCGGCCGGGGTCGGTCAGACAGATCCGGGCGTTCATGAGTTCGACGAGGATCTGCCGGACGGCGGAGTCGTGCTCGCCTCCGAGGTGCGGCAGGACCCATTGGTAACGATTAGTAGCGGCCCGGTGGATCCGCTTCGAGTCCGGTTCGTCGGGCGAGATGCCCAGCAGTTCGTAGAACGTCGGCGGTCGTCCGGAGACGCGAATATCAAGCCAGTCCCGGTACGGGTTGAAGGCTTTTTCGACACCAGTCATAACCGGTCAATCTCCTCGATCGTGACCCGGGGCCATGGCAAGTACGTGTTGCCGTCGGCTTTTACTTCCGGTTCCTCCGACGACGTGAAGTCTGTCCAATCAGCATCGTGGATCATTATCGACCACCAAGGCCCCGGCTCTTGATACTCCCACGCGCCCTGGCTTCCGCCGGGTTCGGTGGCCGTGAAGGCTACTTCGAGCACCGTTCGCTCGCTGAGTATGACCCCGATCGCGGGGACATCGTTGTCCAGCATGATCCCCTGCGACCTGTTGCGCATCTCCTGCCTGACCCTCGCTAGCGTGAACGACTCCGTGGGGTCGGGAACGGCACAGTACGAAAGGCACCGCTCGAAGCGTGCCAAGACCCGTTTCGGCAGGGCACGCACGAATCGGGCCATGGCGTCGTCGACGGCCGCGTCATTCCCGTACGCCAGCGGAAGCAGTGCTAACGTCGTTTTGAGCCGGTCCAGTTCCTCGGCCGACAATCCCATCGCACGCCCCACGCCGAGGATTCCGCGGTCGCGGTTGGCCACCGCCGCGCTCCGACTCGCAATCCCGGAAGGCTTGAAGATGATCGTGACCCACGGCGGATCCCCATAGTCCGAGGCGAGGTTCGGAATGACGTACATCCATATGTTGCCCTCGCCGTGGAGTTCCAAGCTGAAGCGTGCGTCGCAGGCGGCGGGGTTTGCGGTGATTTCCCAAAAATCCTCTGGGTCCCAGAGTTCATCCTCATACAGCTTCGTCGCGAACGGAAGGAACCAAGAGCCGGGACCGAAGCGTTTGCGAATGTTGCTCAGTGGGCCCCAGTCGCCGCCTTCGCCGTCAAGGTGATCTTGAAGCTCGGCGATCCGTTCACAGGCCGCGTCGAGGTCGGTGTACTCGGCGGCCGGTTTGCGGGCCGCTGGCCTTGTGGCGGTCTTTTCGGGTGAGGCCTCGTGCTGCGGTGTGTTGGCCGTGGAGCGGCCGATCAGGGCGGCGACCACCATCCCGGCGAAGAAGGCCGCGCCGGTGGAGAGAAGCACCACGGGAAGCCCGAGGCCCGCCGACTCATCCGCCCGATCGTCGCTGACCCGTCCATCGCTCATCCCCCCAACTTACCATTCCGCGGGCCAGGGCCAAGCAAATCCCACATGTTGTAGCAATCGGCCGCCCCCACCACTACATGTTGTGTTTCTCGGGCCGACCGCAGCAGAGTGATGCAAAGTGGTGCAGAATCCGCGGGATGATTATCGCCAGTCGAGCAGACATTATTCCGAGCTTGGCATCTACGGGCGAGTAGGCCGGATCCTACGATCTTACGGCCCACTCTCGAAAGGCGACTGGATGGCCCATGTTGAGGCAAGGGATTGCAAATCCGCCATCCCCGGTTCGAATCCGGGCGGCGCCTCCTTGAACTACCCCGTTTGAAGGGTGGGAGGCAGCGGACTCTAAGTCCGCTGCCTCAAATGCGGCTTTGGGGATCATCGGGAGGTTCCGCCGGTCGTGAGGCCGGTGGGGGTAAATCGAAGCGGCCCCACCTTGGGTATCCCTCTGGATACCGGGGCCCACTGTTTTGTGCCCGACAGACCTCCCGACTCCCCTTTTGACCTTGGGGATTATCGCGATGATCCCCAGGGCTTTGCAACCGCCTGCCACAATGGCAGGCTGTTTCGGACCTTTTCTCACCGGCGGGAAAAAAGATTTCGGATTTTTTTCGGCCCACATCTTGGGCCACTCCCTCAGCCCGACCACAACATCTTGTGGTCTCCCGGCCGAAACTGCCAGGGCAAGGGCGGCGGCTGCGCCGCTCCGCGGCTAAATCGCCTTGACACATTTTTGCCGAGTGCTAGATTCACGGCTGTCGTTACAAAACAGTCTCCCAAGGACGCGGCCGACCGGCCCCGATCCGCGGAGACGCGGACGCTCTTCATCGAACAAGGAGCTCCAGAACAACTGGCGGATCTCGATTCCCTTTCGGCCCGTTTGCGCACCTTGATCTACCGCCTGGATCCTTCCGGCCGAACGCATCGACTTTCGTCGTGCGGCCGCTTCCGCCAGTTGTCGGTAGGCCGCGCAGGATCCAGGTGCGTGCGGTCCGTCACGCGGGACATTTTCGTCAGTCCATGTCCCTAAGTGCCGGACCGAAAAACGCCCGCGCCGCCGCCGCCGGTTCTTGACTGCCCCATTGGCCGGCGGCGGCCGGCCGGGTTTTGGTCGAGAGGTCGAGGCGATGAACAAAATCGACTTCCCCAAACGCTGCCGCACGGACGAGACGCTCGCCAGCAAGCGGAAGATCTGGGTCTCGCACTGCGGCCGGTACCGGGTCGTGTTTTCCCGTTGCCGCTTCGGACGCCGCAGCGGCCGCTATACGATCCGCGACGTCTTCTATGCGGAGCTCCGCGATGATCTCGGTTGGGACGTGATCAGCCGCCACCGCAACAAGCACCGGGCCTTCGGGGCGTGCCGCGCGCACGCCTGCCAATCACTCAATTGTCACCCTTGTTAAGGAAAGCCCGATGGCCGAATTGAGCCCGTTCCCCTGGCTGCTAGAGGTGAGAATGAGCGGCGAAACGGGTCTCCGCCCCATCGCCTGCTGCAAAACCCGGGGCGACGCCTACTTTTTGGCCAACGCCCTGATCGACCAGGGCCACTGCGCGCGGCCCGTACGCCGCCGGGCCTGCAAGCCGGCCGACGTCGACTACTACCAGGTCACCGGCCTCGCCGAAAGCGAACTGGACCGGAAAGAAACCTTTGCCAAGTTCCCTCCGGGGTGACAACCTGTTGTCACCGCGATTAAGTAGAATTATGTACACGACGGAAACGGAACATTTTAGAAAAGACACCCGCGGGCCCCAGGTCCGCACGGAGGCCAGCCTGATCGTTTCATCCGGACCGGGGCCCGGTACATCCAAGGAGCCCCAGCATGAATCACCGCGAACGCCGCGAGGCGAAGCAGCTTTTGCTGCCCGAGTATTACGACCGGTACCACCTGCCCCAGTTCCAGGCCGAGGCCGCCGCCGGCACGCTGAAGTCGTACCGGGAATCGCTGGCCCACTGGCAACGCGTGACCAACAACCCGCGATTGTCCGACTGCGACTCGAGCCTGCTGGCCTCGTTCAAGGCGGCCCTGTTCAATCCCCAGGTGTTCCGGCGGAAGTCGGGCGTGAAAGCCCCGCAGATGAGCCTGTTCGATATGGCCCCGCCGGCGGCGGAGCTAAACGGCCGGCGGCCGCTGAGCCGGGCCACCACGAACAAGCACCTGCGGCAGATCGCGGCCATTTTCAACAAGGCCGGTCCGGCGGGTCCGAAGAACCGCGACGCCCTGGGGATCCTCGACTTCGTCCCCTGGACGAAACCGCTGCGGGAATACCGGCGGCTGCCGCGGGACGTCCCCGACGAGATCCTCAGCGCAATCTACCGGGCCACGGCGGCGGCCGAGTTTCCCCGGCTCGACGGCGTGACGGCGGCCGACTGGTGGAAGGCCCTGTTGGCCTCGGCGTTGATTCTCGGGTTTCGGCGCGGCGGCCTGCTGGCCCTGCGCCAATCCGACGTCGACTGGCAGCGGGCCGAGATCCGGCTCGAGGCCGAAGCCGACAAATGCCGCGAGGAGCGGGTCAAGCCGATCGGCCAGCTCGTACTAAGACACCTGCTGCGGATCCGCACCGCGGACGAGTTGCTGTTTCCCTGGCCGCATTCGGAGCGGACCTTTTACCGCCAGTGGCACAGGATCCAGGATGCGGCCGGCGTGAAGCAGCAGGTCACCGTGCACGACCTCAAACGGGCTTGTGGCTCGAGATTCAGTCGCATCGCGTCGCCGTGGGTCGTTCAGCGTCGACTCGATCACTCCAGCGTCGCCACAAGCCAGCGCTACGTCAATGCCAGCGAAGAGGAAACCCGCGCCGTGGAGCGCATCCCGCTGCCGGCGGCGTTCCTCGAGGAGTTCGGCCAGGGGGGGATTGGGGATCGGGGATTGGGGATCGGGGATTGAGGATAGCGGGTTGGGTTGGAAAACCCGGCCGGCGAGGAAAACAGGATTCGGGAAGGAACCCTTCCTCGCCGGCCGGGCACGTTTTCCAATCCCCAATCCCTTCGTTTGCAATCGGGTGGCGCGTCGGGTGGCCGGCGGGGGTGGTCGGAGCGCGGTACGGGTGGGATTCACTGCCCCAGTCCTGCCCAAGCTTCGCCGCCCCCGCGGCCTTTTTCGAGGGGCTAGGGATTGGGGATTGGGGATTGGAAAACCCTCCACTGACCACTCAGCCAACGATGAGGGATGAATGATGAACGATCAACGCGAAACGACCGACCCGGTCGCCGGCGTGATGGAAACCATCCGCGGGATCTTCGGTGACGTGTTGCCGGCCGAGCAGCTCGACGAGCTCGAAAGAGACATTGCCGAGCAAGAGGCCCTCGCCATCGCCCAAGAAGTGATCGCCGAACACAGCCCGGATGTTCGGACGTGCCGCGTTTGCGGCTGCACGGATCAGCACGCCTGCGAGGGCGGCTGTTACTGGGTCGGGCCCGCACTTTGCAGCCGCTGTGCAGCCGGCCCGGCAGATCGAAGAATCCGAAAGCGACATGGCCGAGTAAAGAGGCCATCGCCATCGCCTAAGACGTGATCGCCGAACACGCCGTAACGACTGACCATCACCACCGGCAACTGAGGATACCATGCTCGTGTTTCAGCGAACAATTCGGGAGCAAATCGTGATCGACGGAAACATCACGGTGACCGTGCTGAGCATCCGCGGCGGTCAGGTCCGCTTGGGGATCGAGGCCCCGCAGGCGATCGCTGTCCGCCGCGGCCAAGCCCGTTCGCAGATCGACGCCCCGGGGACGATCCCCATCCGGTGGCCGCAGAGCAACGACCGGCCCCCGCGGCCGGCCGCATAAGGAGACGCAACATGTCGCCGCCCGTTGACGTTCGACCCGACAAGCAGAGCCAGGCCGTGAAGCCGCCGCCCAGGGGTCGCCGGCTGGCCGCGCGGTGTTCGGGTTGCGGAATGAGTTTCGATACCCACCAGGGGCGGATCGAACTGCCGCACGCGCTGGCTTTCCACCTCGAGCATGCGCCGGACTGCGTCGAGGTGTACTGCCAGGAGGCCGGCAACCTGGTGGATCTCGAGGCCGGCAAGCCGGCGATCCGCCAAACGCTCTACGCGTTCAAAGAGGCCGGCCGCTGGGCCGTGATCGGCATCGCACCCGACGGCCGGCGGTGGATTTTCTATTGGGCCCGCTCGGCGTCAGCGGCGCGCGCCTGGCTGCAGGAGCGGCTGGACGGGGGAGTGGGGCCCGGGGATTAGGGATTGGGGATTGGGGATTGGAAACTCAAGACTAACCACTCACTCAGGGCTGGCCGATGAACGTTAAGTCGGAATTCTTGCACGAGGCGGAGGAGTTTGCAATTGCGTTGATGGACATCTGCGGCCAGGAAATAGTGCAGCGCGGCCCTGTTGGCGTCACATTTATGTGGACAGTCTTGGAGCTGTTGATACAGTCATATAAATGTAAGAGATTAGAAACCGGCGATCCGGACTGCATGATCGTGCCACCTCTTGAGGCGATGAACGCGGAATACGTTCTGCACATCGTCAATAGGGCCATGAACGACAAAGACAGCCGTGAGTTTGGAAAACTCTCAATGCCTTTCGGGCAACACAAGGGCCGGCGGATCGACGATATTCCGCTCACGTACCTGCAATGGATGACCAAGAACGGTTCTCTATCGCAGGAAAGGATCTCGGCATATTTGAGAAGCGATCGCATTCGCAAAGAAAGAGCAGAAGAACCAAACCGCCGCCGCGGGGAGTATTGCGACGAAGAGTACGCAGGACCGAGCAAATAGGCAAGCCGATGGACGGACCCGCTACGGAAATCGACCCGCCGCTGACGGCCCAGGAGTGGTCGAACTGGTGGGAGACGCTGCCCTGGTTGTACCGCCGCTTACCGGCGAACGCGATCCAGTCGGCCAACGCCTTTGCCTGGATCTGGCAGCGGTGCCGCGGCAAGGTGACCGCCGCCTTGCGGATCTACCTGCCCGACCTGGCCGAGCGATTCGCCAAAACCGTCGAGAACGCGCAATACTACCTCAATTATCTCGAGGGTAAGGAGTTCCTCTACGTCCGGAATCGGCGATTGAGCCGTCGGCGCTCATGCCGCGGGATTGTGCCTGCGGACTGGGTGATTTTGGATGTATTTCATCCCAATCCCGAAGTCCTGGTTCCCCCCTTTCGCGTGGATCCACAGCGGACGTTTTGGGTGATGGAAGGAGCCGAAGCAGAGGAGCGTGCGTCCCCTTTCGAGGCGCACGCTCCTAACTTCGGACTTTCCTGTAGAAGTCCAAGTGGAGCTTCTATAGAAGTCCCAAGTGGACCTTCCGGAAAGTCCCAATTTAGACCCTGCAGAGACGCCGTCCTGGGCGGTGTCGAGTCGGGTCAACTCTCGACGTCGGAAGGGTTTGCGCTCATCTCCGAGCCGCCATCCGATGGGGGGTCCTCGCGTGCGCGGGCGCCCGTGAGATCTAGATCTAGATTGAAATCTAAATCGAAATCTGAGATCTCACGGGCGCCCGCGCACGCGAGGACCCCCCACACGGACCAAGAAGGCGGGGACGAACAAAGCTGGACGTATCGGATCATCCAAGAGCTAGGCGACCCGGAAATCCAAGCGGCACCGGTGCGAAAGGTCGCCCGCAAGCTCGCCGAAGGGGTACTCGATTGGGAGGTCGTCCAGGCGATCATCGACCAGGCACGTTGGCTGTTCCGCCGCGGCGAGACCCCGGCACCCTGGTGCTACACCGTCGGGACCTTCCGCAAGATGTTCGAAGAGCGGGGCTGGCCATGGCGGCGGCACAAACGGAAAGCCAGCGGGAGATGAACCCAGGAGAGATCGATGGTAATGTCCAGCAACCACGAAGACGTCCACGTAGTGGCCCTAGTGAAGGGCCGCGAGCGCTACGTGTTTTTGTTCGACGATGCGGGCCGGACGGAGACGCTGCGGATGGCGGGCCGCTACGCCGCCAATGCGGACTTGAGTTTCACGTGGTACGACGCCGCGGTGGCCACCCAGCAGATCCGCCGGACGCCAATCCTGTCCTGTTTCCGGAAAACGCCAGCAACTTGAAATCGAAGGACCGCTGCGATGACCACGGCAACCAAAACCAAACCGAAGGCGGCCCGGCGCAGCGAGACGCTGCCGCGGGCGGCCCGCCTCGATACCAAGCGGGTCGACGCCTCCCCCTACCAGCCGCGGACCGATTTCCCGCAGATGGAGATCGCGGAGCTGGCCGCATCGATCGAGCTCCAGGGGCAACTCTACCCGATCATCGTCCGCGCGAAGGGCAAACGGTACGAGCTCCTCGACGGGGAGCGGCGGCTGCGGGCCGTGCGCCACTTGGGCCTGCCCACGATCCGCGCAGAGATCCAGGAGAAGACCGACACCGAGGCCCGGGCGATCGTGCTCGCGGCGGCCCTGCACCACAAGGACCTCAACCCGATCGAGGAGGCCCGGGCCTTCCAGCAGTTTATCGCGGCGGGCGACGCGGCGGGGCCCACGGAGCTGGCGGACCGGCTGGGCCTCTCCCAGGGCCAGGTCTCCAACCGCCTGCGATTGCTGAAGCTCCCGGCCGGAATGCAACAGCGGGTCATTTCGCGCGAAATGACCGCCACCCACGCCCGGGAGATCGCCCGCTACGCCGACCATCCAGGCCTGCTGGCGGCGATCGAGAAGGAGATCGCTCGGGAATTGAAGTACAACGGCGAACTCCCCGGCCCCAAGTTTTTCACCGAGGCGTTTCTGGATCCCGCGGTCTACCGGAACACCCAACCGATGGACGGTGAAGCCGTTGACAAGGCCTCGGGCCGGCGGATCCCCGTGTTCAAGCCGAGCGAGCGGGAGGAACAGCAGCTAAAGATCGTCGAGATGACCGGCGGTGAACGGCGGGCGGCCAACGTCAATCTCTGGAAAAAGCTGCAAACGGCCCACGCGCGGAAGTTTATCCAGGAGCATCCCGCCAACAAGGCGTCAGGCAAACAGCCTAAAAACAAAAGCAACACCAAGACCAAGACCGAAACGGCCGCGGAAAAGAGGCGCCGGGCCCGCGAGCAGGCGCGGCTCTTCCAGCAGCGGCTCTCCGAGTGGCGGATCCACTGGCAACGGTTTTTGATCGCCAGGACGCTGCTCGACGACGCCTCGAAGATCGACGCCCACACCGCGGCCCGGGCCGGTGACCTGTTACGCCTGCTGGTGATGATCATCGCGCGGAACGCGGCCGCGGAGTTCGACATCTACCGCCGGTTCAAGGACTACGGCGTCCGGCCGCGGGCCGGGGGCGGGAAACTGTTCGCGGCGATCGCCGCGCTGGACGATTCCAAGGTCGGCGCCTTTGCGGCGGCGGTCGCCGGCGGGTTTTTCTACGACGCGAAGGAAGGGCCGCGGCCGCAGATCGACGCAGACACGGTGGAGGCCGTCGCCGGCCACCTGGCGGTCGACCTCGAAGCGGCCTGGCGGCGCGACCAGGCCGGTCCGCTCAGCGAGGCGTTTTGGAATCTGCACAACCTGCCGCAGCTCGCCGCCTTGGGCAAAGAGCTCCAAGTTGAGATCACCCCGTCGATGAAAAAAGCGCAGGCCGTGGCCCGGTTTCTCTCGCGGCAGAAAGCGGGCGCGAAGACCGCCGGGGGCGCACTCGCCATGCCGAAGGAGATCGCGCGGGTGAAGCCAAAGAGTTGAGAGTGGTGAGTGGTGAGATCCGATTGTTCTCCACTCACCACTCACCACTCACCACTCACCACTAAGGCGAACCTGATGCCAGATTTTCAAGAACATCCTGATGCGGAAGTCCAGGCCGCAATTATTCAACTCTGCGGCCGGCTTTGCACGTGGGAGCGCGCCACGGGCCGCGAATCCATTCTGGTGTTGCGAGAACAGGGTGGCTTTTGTTTCCGGGCAGACAGTGGCAAACCCCTTGATTCCGGACTGGACGACATCCCGGACGAAATGCTCCTTCGCCGCGTGGCCGATGCCTAAATCCCAATCCCCAATTCACTGAGCACTAACCTTCAATTCTTCACAAACCCACGGAGGCCCATCATGGCCAAAAAGAGAGCAACCCAAACTGTGGAGTTGGTCGCCGCCTTGCAGCGGGCCGGCCAGCCGGAACTCGAGGCACTCCAGCAAGAGATCGCGGACGTCGATACGCGGATCGGCGAGCTGAAGAAAGAGCGGGCCAGCTACATTTCGGCGAAACGCCTGATCGACCTGAAGCTCAACGGGAAGATGGCTCCGAGCGGTCGGGCCAGCCCGGCGGATCGAAACGAGCGGCGGGAAAAGATCTACGATTTTCTCACCAACGAGGGGCCTTCGAGCGCGAAGGCCATCGCGCAAGCGACCGAAATTCCCGTCAGCGGCGTCCACAAGCTGCTCAAGCACGAATGGTTCGATCACACGCCGGAGGGCTGGACGGTTGCCCGCTCCGGAAGGGATTGACAAAGGGGCGAGGGATCGCGGATTGGCCATGAAAACGTCATCGAAAATCCCGCCGCACATTCGCTGGATGCGCTACCGGGACCTGCAAGCCGTGTTGACGATCGAGCGCGCCAGCTTTGACTGGCCGTGGCACAAAAAGGAGTTCTTGGCCTCGAACCAAGAGCGGAACGAAGTCAACTTCGTCGCCGAGGTGGATAACCGCGTCGCCGGCTACATGATCTACGCCCTGTCGAAGGATCGGATCCGGTTGTTGAACCTCGCCGTGGCCGTCGATGATCGCCGCCGCGGCATCGGCCGGGCGATGATCGGGAAGCTCAGGAGGAAACTCACAATCTGCCGCCGGCGGTTCCTGTTCGCCAACGTCCGCGAGACGAACCTCGAGGCACAGCTCTTTTTCCGCCGGCTGGGATTTCAGGCGGTGGAGGTCCTGCGGCGATATTTCGTAAACCATGAGGATGCCTATCGGTTCCGGCTGGATTGCGGGGGCTGGCGGGCGAGGGGTTAGGGATTGGGGATTGGGGGTTGGACATGAAAACCACCTGGCCGAAAACCATCACCACCTGGCAAGTCCGGGATACGGGATACATGTCGATTCCGTTCACCTGGTTGTTGCCGGAAGCGAAGCGGCGGGTGATTCAGCGCAACCTGTTCGTTAAGCGCTGGGTTGTCGGCGGCCCGGCCGTCGCACTGATGCCCGACTTTTTGGCGGTCTGCGACGTCGAGATCCGTAGCGAGATGCCGGGGATGTTGCAGTTTGTCAATCCCTTAGCCACCCGGACCACCCTGGGATGTACGCGCCGGTGTACGTTCTGCGGGATCGGCCGAGGCCTGATCGAGCCGGGCGGATTTCGCGAGCTCAGTGACTGGCCCGACCTGCCGGTCATCTGCGACAACAACCTGCTGGCGGCGAGCGGCGCCCATTTCGACCGCGTCATCGACCGGCTGATCGCCTGGGGGTGGTGCGACTTCAACCAGGGGCTCGATGCCGCGCTGCTGACGCCCTACCACGCCGGCCGCATCGCCGAGATTCCCCGGGCGATCGTCCGGCTGGCCTGCGACACCGACGCCGAGCTCGAGGTGTGGGCGTCGGCCGTGGAGGACCTGATTTCCGCCGGCGTGGCCCGGCGGCGGATCCGGACGTTGCTGTTGATCGGCCTGGAAGGCGAACCGGCCGACGATTGGCGCCGCTGCCGGTTCGTCGAATCGCGCGGACTGCGGCCCTCGCCGATGTGGTACCACCCGCTGGACGCGATGCGGCGGGATCCGCTCGACGACGAACAGCGAGCCCGCGGGTGGAACGATGCCCAGCGCCGCCGGATCATGGGCTACTACTACAAGCACCGGGGAACGCCGCTGGTGCCGAAAACTCACCACTCACCACTCACCGGTTGACACTCATGGAACGCATCGAAGGACAATGCCCCTGCGGGCAGCCGCTGGTGGCGTTGATTTTTCCGCCGCGGACGCCCCGGGCGCGGAGCGAGCTGCGGTTCTTCGCCCTCACGGCCGGCCCGAGACCGGGGCTGAAGAAGCTCCAACGGATCAGGCGGTGCCCGGTCTGCGATCGCGACTTTTCCGAGCTCACCGCGGAGCAGTTAAAAGAGAATGCCTGGCCGACGTGACCGTGGTGAGTTGAGAGTGGGGAGTATTCTTGTTTAACCATAGGAACACACCACGAAAAGGAGCTACGCGGGCCCGGGGTTTTTGGACGTGAGGGATTGCGGATTGGGAAAACGATATGGAGACACGTAATAGGCGACGCCGAACCTGACGGCGGGGGGCGTCCTGTGATCGCCCCGAAGTCGAGAAGTGCCGGACTCCGAGAGCCGGTAACCCTCGGCAAAGTCATACCCCAGGCTGCCCGGCGCCGATTCACACCCGGCGCCGGCAGCCGCTTTTTGGAGATCGCATGAGCGACAAAGCAAAGGAAGAGAAACTCAGTACGCACGTGGCCACCAAACCGGCAAAGATCATTGCGGTCGAGCCGCCTTGGAAAGAGGCCCGCGTGCATTGGCGGGAGTTGAGCCGGGCCGTGCAACAGGCTACCAACGACGCCCGGATGCAGTGGTTGCGGTTGCACCTGGCCGCCGGCAACGATCGCAAGGTCCGCCGCTGGATGGCCGAATATGTGACCCAGGCCGAGGGCCGCGGCAAGAAGCCGCCGTGCCCGGTCCAGCCGTGGCCCAAGCAGATCGTTACCAAGGTGTCGGCGTACATTCTCAAACACCATCCGCTGAACGGCCGCGTCCGCGCGCTGCTGTTGAACGTGCTGGTCAAGAAGTGGCCGAAGCTGGCGGCCAGCAAGAGCAACTTCAAGCGGTGGCAGCGGATTTTGGGCGGGTTCGGCGAGTTCCCCTCCAGCGCCAACCCGTTGCCGATCCCGTTCGACTGCAAGAACGGCGGCCCGGTGCCGCGGACCGGCAAAGACGCGCCGTGGCAGTTCTGGTTTCGATTGGACCGCATCCCGCGCCGCGGCAAGCTGCCCACCAGTACCCGCTACGTGGTCACGCTGAAGACGGGCGGCCGCCACAACAACGTCCGCACCGTGCTGGAGCGGATCGAGGCGGGCCTGTACGACTTCTGCGGGTCGACGCTGCTGGAGAAGGACGACCAGTGGTACATCCACCTCTGCTACCGGATGCCGAAACCCGACCCGGCCGACGTCGACCCGGAGCGGGTGTTCTACGTTTCGCCGGCGGTCCGGCGGCCGGTCGATATGTGGATGCAACCTCCCATTCTGGGCGGCAAAGCGGAGGGCTTGCGGCGACACGGCGGCGACGTCCGCGAAGTGTTGCGGAAGTTGTTGATGCAGCGCCGCAACCGCCAGAGCCTGTACAAGGTGCAGGGCTCGTCGCGGAAGGGGCACGGCCGGAAAAAGGCCACCTGCGACTGGGAGGGAAAACTCTCGAAGCGGCGGAAGGATTTTGTGAAGACCTACAACTACCAGTTGGCCGCCGACGTGGTCAAGCGGTGCATCGCGGAGCGTTGCGGGGCGGTGGTTTATTACCAGCCGATCGAGCGGCGCCGCGAGACGCGGTTCTTGCAGCGGGCCGGCGAGGTCCGGGGTTTCGGTGGCGGCTGGGACTGGTACCAACTCGGCGGCTTCATCCGCCAGGCGTGCGAAAAGGTGGAAATTCAGTGCGAGGTGATTCCCAAGGGACGGCCGCGGCCGAGAAAACAGGGCGGCAATTCGACGCAAGACAAGTGACCACAACGGCTTGTGACCGACGTGGTGGAGACACGCGGATTTAGGGGTGTGATGACAGGCCAAAGAGCAAAACAGGGCGGGGCCGTTTTGGTGGAGACACGCGGATTTAGGGGTGTGATGACAGGGTACCGCCCTGGCGTTTCCGGCGATGGTCGGGTGGAGACACGCGGATTTAGGGGTGTGATGACAGGAGGCCGAACAGGTCAGCCAGATCGGCAGCCGGTGGAGACACGCGGATTTAGGGGTGTGATGACAGGGTCGCGAAAGGCATCGCCGCCTTCTGCGTGGTGGAGACACGCGGATTTAGGGGTGTGATGACAGGTGATCTGCGACGTGCGAAGGAAGCACTTGTGGTGGAGACACGCGGATTTTGGGGTGTGATGACAGGTGAGGAACCGGCTCTTGACGTTCAAGGCGACGGGTGGAGACACGCGGATTTTGGGGTGTGAGGACAGGGGCATTGAACATCACCTACTGCAAACTGTGCGGACATCCGCTTCGCGGCGGAAGACGTTTTTGTCCCGGCGACTGTGCGCGCCGGGCAACTTTCTATTCTCGATTGAAGGAGACCCTCGATGAGTGCGAAAGAAAAACCAGAACCGAAACCGGAAGCGACGCCCAGCCCGTACAAGACGCGCTTGATCGGCGTCGACGAGCTGCTGCGCAATGCCAACGCCAATGCCCACCGGGTGGCGACTGAGCTGGTGGCCGTCTATGACGATCCGGAGTTCCTCGCCGACCCGACCGTGGGCAACGAGGAGAAGGCGATCGCGCTGCTGGACGACTACGCCCGCCGGCTGTTCGTGATCTTGCCGGAAGAGCGAAGCCCCTTCCTCGATCTGCGGGCCATGCTGGCCATGTATCCCAAGAGCAGCGAATGGAAGGCGGGAAACCTCTCGAAGATGTACGACGCGATGGTAGTTGGCCAGGAGCGCCACGACTCGCCCTCGACCCGCAACGTCAAGCCGCGGGTCAAGCGGGAAGAGTACGACGCCATCGTGGAGCGGTTGCAGCGGACCGAAAAGCAGTGCGAGCAGCTCCGCAAGGAAAACGCCGCGCTCCGCCGCCAGATCGGCGAATTGCAGGCGGAATTCGCCATGGAACCGGTCGCCGCCTGAAAACTGACCACTGACCACTGACAACTGCTTCACCCCGGCCAATTCTCCCCCTATTCAGGTGGGCTAGCCCTGGTATAATAAGGGCGGGATTCCCGGCCGGCCAACAGACCCGGCGCGCTGCCCCCCGCCGGCCGGCCGGGACCCTTTGAGAGGGGTGACGGGGTGACCATCGAAGCTGACCCTCACCCCCTCACCCCGTCACCCCGTCACCCCTGGCCCAATTCTTTTCCTTGAGCCCGGGCCCTGTCTCGGCTATCATCGATCCCGGCAGCGCGCGGATCCGATCCGTCGGCGCTGCCTTTTTTTTGCGGCCCTCGCCCCTAATCCCTCGCCCCTCGCCCCTATGATTGCATTCGCCGTGATTCGGAAAGTCAAGCTACTGCTGGCGGCCGGGGAACTCTCCCAGCGGGCGATCGCCCGGCACACCCGGATCAGCCGGGGGACGGTTGGCGGTGTGGCCACGGGGAAGCGGCCCGACTACGAGGCCTTGGCCGCGGCCGGTTCGATGCAGCCGGCCGCTCGGCCCGACGGG
>SDBT01001069.1_pt1 | contig 46876 bp, 37 predicted proteins | sample 2277101 | NCBI WGS metagenome assembly SDBT01 (sample SAMN10404973, study PRJNA504765) | marine sediment metagenome | isolation source: marine sediment core GS10_PC15, 103 cmbsf | place: Arctic Ocean: Southern Knipovich Ridge | collected 2010 | reverse complement strand
ACCTGTTATAGCTTCGCAGCAGCCAGCCGACACAAATAATTTGCAGACCCTTTCAGATTATCTGCGTTTTGCTTCTCTCAACAATGCTGAGCTTAAAGCAAAGTTTGAGGAATGGAAAGCTGCCTTGGAGCAAGTGCCGCAAGCAAAGGCCCTGGACGATCCTAAATTTACATACAGCTATTTCATCGAAGAAGTGGAGACGCGGGTTGGCCCACAAAGAAACAAGTTTGGCATTATGCAGGTGTTTCCATGGTTTGGTGAAATCGAGGCCAGGACCGATGTTGCAGCAGCAAAAGCAAAGGCCGCCAGGCAGAGATATGAAGCAAATAAACTAATGCTTTTTTGGCAGGTAAAGGATGCCTTTTATGAATTCACATATTTAGCCATAGCTATTGATACGGCAAAAGAAAACCTTGAACTGCTGGGGCATTTTGAAGAAATTGCACGAACGAAATATAGGGCCGCTACCGCAACCCATCCGGATATAATTCGTGCACAGGTGGAGTTGGCCAAGCTTGAGGATGTTTTAACAAGTCTCCAGCAGCTTAGAGAACCAACAGTTGCAAGGCTTAATTCAGCACTTAATCGACCATTTGATGCGGAACTGGCCTGGCCTAAAAAAGAACCAACAAGGCACCTGCAGCTTGACCGGCAGCATATTATTGAGTTATTGATAAAAAATAATCCCCGGCTTAGCGAATTAAACTGGGAAGTTGAGGCAGCCAAAGCCAGGGTTGAACTGGCAAAGAAAAAATTCTATCCTGATATAGGGGTGGGAGTTGACTGGATCCAAACAGACGCCGCCGCTTCCGGCAGCCCACGAGACAACGGCAAGGATCCGGTGGTTTTGATGTTTTCAATGAATATCCCTTTATGGCGAGACAGTTATAAGGCAGCTGAGCGTCAAGCTAAATCGAATGTCAGAAAAACTCAACAGCAGAAAATAGATATCGAAAACAAAACAATAGCTCAGGCAATACAGGTACTCTACGAGCTCGATGACAGTCAAAGGAAGATGCAGCTTTATGGCGGTGTTTTAGTCTTAATGGCAGAAGAACTGGTTCAGGCATCAGAGGCCGCTTACAGGTCAGGGACGGTAGATTTTCTTTCACTGATAGATGCTCAGCGTATGCTGCTTAATTATACGCTTGACCATGAAAGAGCCATTACTAATAATCAGCAAAAAACAGCTGAGCTGGAAATGCTTATTGGCAAGGAATTGTAATGTGAAAAGGGACAGACTTATGCAAACGCAGATTCTTCAAGCTATGATTTTATCAGTTTTTTTGCTGGTGGTTTTTTGTTTTGTGGATACTGTTTTGGCAGATACAGAACATGATCACGAGCATAAGCTTGAATTTTCATTTTTTTCATTGGTCCGGCCGTTAGGCGTATGCACATTAAGCTCTCTTTTGGTGACATTTACTTTGGGTCTCTTCCGAAAAAAGCTTGGTAAGAGATTCCTTAAAATTCACAGGACTTTTGCATGGCTAACATTAATATTTGCTCTTTGCCACGGCATACTGGTATTAATGCTTTACTAAACCGCTTTGGTCGAGAAAAATGACTTTATGGAATCATTAAATTACAGGACATCTATTATGGAAAACCTGAAAGTAAAAACATGGCTGAGTAGGCCAACATATAAAGTAATAATAATTGTTCTCATAGCATTTGTTCTCGGGTTTCTGCTCAAAGGATGGATAGGCCCATCACAGCCGCATACCCAGGAGACGCACACAGCACAAACCGAGCAGCAGATATGGACATGTTCGATGCATCCACAGATTCGTCAGCCTAAAGAAGGGAAATGTCCGATTTGTCTTATGGATCTGGTGCCGGTGGATACCAGCGGTGGGGCGGGCCCCAGGGAAATCTCTTTTTCCGAAGATGCTTTGAAACTTATGGAGATTCAAACCACACCTGTGGAGCGTAAATTCGTAGAGGCCCGGATCCGCATGGTAGGCAAGGTTGATTATGATGAAACCAGGTTAAAGCATATCACCGCATGGGTTGGCGGACGGATCGACCGTCTTTATGTTGATTTTACCGGCACGCAGGTAATCAAAGGCGACCATATGGTTTACCTTTACAGCCCGGAACTTATAAGTACACAAGCAGAATTCCTGCAAACGGCAAAATCTGTACAGAATATAAAATCTGACAGTTCTGAACTTATCAAGAGGTCGATACGAGCAACGTTTGAGGCTGCGAGTGAAAAACTAAGATTATTAGGGCTGACAGAAGAACAGATTGAAAAGATAGGAGAAACGGGCCAACCCACAGACTATATAACTATCAACGCACCAATAGGCGGCATCGTAATTAACAAGCATATTACCGAGGGGACATATGTTCAGACGGGTACCAAAATATATACAATCGCCGACCTTTCCCAACTCTGGGTTCAATTAGATGCCTATGAGTCGGATCTGCAATGGATTCGATTCGGTCAGAAAGTGGAATTTACGACCGAAGCCTATCCGGGAGAACCTTTTGACGGCACAATAAGTTTTATTGACCCTGTTGTTAATGACAAAACAAGAACAATTAAAGTTCGTCTCAACGTTGATAATTCAGAAGGTAAACTAAAACCCAATATGTTCGTAAGTGCCGTGGTTCGTTCAAGCAAACCTACTCAAGGCAGAACAATGGTTCCGGAGATGGCGGGCAAATGGATCTGTCCAATGCATCCTGATGTTGTTGAAGAAGCAAAGGGCAGTTGCGAGATATGTGGTATGGATTTGGCAACCACCGAATCACTCGGTTATGTTGTGGACGAAAGCTCAAAAAAACCGCCTTTGGTTATCCCGGCTTCTGCGGCTTTGGTTACGGGAAAAAGAGCGGTCGTTTATGTTCAGGTGCCAAATACAGAAAAACCTACATTTGAAGGCAGAGAGGTGGTTCTTGGCCCAAGAGCCGGAGATTACTATCTGGTCAAAGAAGGACTTACCGAAGGCGAAGTTGTTGTCACTAACGGTAATTTCAAGATTGATTCAGCCCTTCAAATTCAAGCCAAACCAAGTATGATGAGCGCAAAGGAGACAGTAGATATACCTGCGACCGCTGCAAAACAGACGGCTGTTGACTCAACTGAACAAAAGCTTTGCCCCATCATGGGAGGAAAAATTGATAAAAAGGAATACACTGTTTATAAAGGAAAAAAAGTGTATTTCTGTTGTCCCGGCTGTGAACCGGAGTTCCTGAAAAATCCCGAAAAATATATGGATAAGTTGCCACAGTTTAAAAAGTAAACCCATAATTTTTATGAAAGGAAAATGGAAATGGAAAAAAGAAAGAAAAAGTTTGTTGGCCGAGTGTTCATTGTGTTGGCTGTGTCGTTGATTATCTCAATGGCAATCGCTCAAGAGGCTGAAAACGACAAGCCCTGGCACAAGGATGTAACAAAGTGTATGAAGCAACAGTGTGAAGCGATAATGAGTGCGTCTGTTTATCTTGACAGCCCTGCCGTTTTGATTGGCCAGGCCGAAAGCCTTCAATTGTCAGATGAGCAGGTAAAATCGCTGAAGAAGATTCAAACTGCAGCACGCAAAAAAGCAATGAAAATCCTAACATCCGAACAGAAAAAGAAACTGGATAAGATTCCCCCCGAGCCGATAAAACTTGCAATGCTACACAAGAAAATGTCGTACGGTCACGGCAAAGGAACTTGTCCGACAGACTGTTCCAAGCCGTGTTGTGCGGCTAAATCCAAAACCTGTCCAAAAGGTTGTACAAAGCCATGTTGTGCGGCTAAGCCCAAAACCCATCCGGCAGGTTGTACAAAGCCGTGTTGTGCGGCTAAGTCCAAAACCCATCCAAAAGGTTGTACAAAGCCATGTTGTGCGGCTAAGTCCAAAACCCATCCAAAAGGTAGTACAAAGTCGTGTTGTGCAGCTAAGGATAAACTTTCCGTCGAGCAAAAAACCTGTCCCATAATGGGCAATCCCGTTAACAAGGATCTTTACGCCGAGTACAAAGGTAAAAAGGTTTATTTCTGCTGTGCGGGTTGTAAGCCCATATTTGAGGCCGACCCGAAAAAGTATGTAACCAAGCTGCCGCAGTTTAAAGAGTAAAAATAATTTTTATAAAAGGAAAATGAACATGAACATCCGTAACAAAAATCTAACAATGCTTCTTATGATATGTACACTTATGCTGACAATGTTTTCTTTAACCGCCTGTAAGAAGAAATCAGAGCCCATTGCACCGGCAGAGACAAAACAGGTCGTTTCTGAAGCAATCGAGCAAAAGACCTGTCCGGTCATGGATGGGGCAATTAACAAAGAACTTTATACAGAATACAAAGGCAAGAAGGTCTATTTTTGCTGCCCCGGATGTAAAGATAAGTTTGAAAAAGAGCCGGAAAAGTATATAACCAAGCTGCCGCAGTTCAGCAAATAATAAAAATAAACGAAATTGCCAGGGATAAATTATGGACGAGCCTGTCGGCAAAGACCCATCGCCAATAGACAGGGTGATACGGTTTTGCCTTGAGAACAAGCTGGTAGTTGGCCTGCTGGTGATATTGTTCATCGGCTGGGGCTGGGGTGTGGCTCCTTTTGACTGGGACTTATGGGGTCTGCCCAGAAAGCCCATTGCCGTTGACGCAATTCCGGACATTGGTGAAAACCAGCAAATAGTCTTTACCGAGTGGCCCGGCAGAAGCCCCCAGGATGTGGAAGACCAGATAACATATCCTTTGACTTCTGCTTTGCTCGGTGTTCCCAGCGTTAAGACCATTCGCAGCTATTCCTTTTTGGGTTTTTCAAGCATATATGTAATTTTCAACGAAGATGTTGACTTTTATTGGTCCCGCAGCAGAGTTCTTGAAAAGCTCAATTCCCTCCCTTCCGGCACCGTACCGCTTGACGTCCAACCTGCTTTGGGGCCGGATGCCACGGCTTTAGGGCAGGTTTTCTGGTACACGCTTGAGGGTAGAGATAAAGATGACAATCCTACCGGCGGCTGGGATTTAGATGAACTCAGAAGTATACAGGATTGGTATGTTCGTTATGCCTTGATGGGTGCCGAGGGCATAAGTGAAGTTGCCTCGATTGGGGGACATGTTAAGGAGTACCAGATAGATGTTGATCCCGATGCAATGCGTGCCTTTGGCGTTGGCTTGGATGAAATATTCAAAGCCGTAAAAGCCTCAAATGTTGATGTCGGTGCTCGTACCATCGAGATTAATAAAGTTGAATATGTCATTCGAGGGCTTGGTTTCATAAAAGAACTATCCGATATTGAGAAAACCGTCATAAAAGTTTCTGATAATGTCCCTGTATATATTAAAGATGTAGCCAACGTCTCTTTCGGCCCGGCACTGAGACGAGGCGCTCTCGATAAAGGCGGTGCCGAAGCTGTAGGCGGAGTGGTGGTTGTACGCTACGGCTATAATCCTCTTGCTGCCATAAAAAATGTAAAAGAAAAAATAAAAGAAATCACGCCGGGACTTCCACAGAAAACCCTGTCGGACGGAACGGTTTCACAGGTTAAAATAGTCCCCTTTTATGACAGAACCGGACTTATCTACGAAACACTCGGCACCCTGGAAACCGCTTTAACAGAAGAAATACTGGTTACCATTATCGTGATAATTGTCCTGGTTATGCACCTGAGAACCTCGATATTAATAAGCGCTACGCTGCCGTTGACAGTTCTGATGTGTTTTATCGCAATGAAATTATTCAAGGTCGATGCAAACATCGTGGCTCTGTCAGGCATCGCGATCGCGATCGGCACTATCGTTGATGTTGGGATAGTGATTTGTGAAAATATAATAAGACACCTCAAAGAAGCAGACGAAAATGAAAACAAACTCGAAGTAATCCATCGCGCCTCAAGCGAGGTAGCAGGTGCGGTCCTCACCGCCGTTGCAACAACCGTTGTGGGTTTTCTGCCGGTCTTTACAATGACCGGCCCGGAGGGCAAGCTCTTTAAGCCTCTGGCGTTTACAAAAACTTTTGCATTAATAGCCTCAGTAATAGTTGCGATAACGGTAATACCCCCAGCCGCACATATTCTGTTTACACAAAAATTCAACCTGAATAAAATAGCACGCTTTATTTTCGGTATAGTACTGATTATTATTGGTGTTATTGCGTGGGTTGTTTCAACCTGGTGGCTTGGAGTGATTATTATTGCTATGGGAATCTATCGGCTCCGGAGGAAACAGGCCGCAAAAACAATAGATGCTCGCCCACCGTTATCAATCAACATATTAGCTATAATTCTTGTCGGCATCATACTTACTACCCACTGGATGCCTTTAGGGCCTGCTAAAGGGATGTTGTTGAATTTATTTTTTGTGGCAATTTTGATTGGTGGTTTGCTCTGGTTCTTCCGGATTTTTCAAAAATTCTATCCTAAGATTCTAAGCTGGTGCCTCGAACACAAAGTAGCTTTTCTGTCTTTACCAATAGCGATCGTTATAACTGGATGTTTTATCTGGACCAGTCTTGGAAAAGAATTTATGCCACCCCTTGATGAAGGCTCATTTCTGTATATGCCCACGACAATGCCGCACGCTTCGATTGGTGAGGCACTTGATATCTTGCAAAAGCAGGATGCTGCATTTGGCTCAATACCGGAAGTCGAATCGGTGGTAGGCAAGATCGGCAGGGCTAAAACCCCACTCGACCCAGCGCCGGTATCAATGATTGAAACAGTGATTAACTATAAATCGCAATATATATTAAATAAAGATGGCCGAAAATTACGCTTCAAATATGACAAAAAGAAAAAGGAATTTGTTCGCAATGAAAAAGGCGATCTTGTCGGCGATAAACGCGGCAGACCGTTCAGGCAATGGAGGGACCACATAAACAGCCCGGACGATATATGGGATGAAATATTAAAAGCAGGTCAGATTCCAGGCACCACAAGTGCGCCTAAATTACAGCCTATAGCCGCTCGGATCGTTATGCTGCAAAGCGGGATGAGGGCACCCATGGGAATAAAGATCAAAGGCCCTGACCTGGATACCATAGATAGGGTAGGTCTGCAATTTGAGCGTCTTCTCAAAGAAGTTCCTTCCGTAGAACCCTCTGCCGTTATAGCTGACAGGATTGTCGGCAAGCCTTATCTGGAGATTGATATAGACCGTGATGCTATAGCAAGGTATGGCATAAGTATTCGCAAGGTACAGGATGTAATAGAAGTTGCTGTTGGAGGCAGGCGTATCACAACAACCGTTGAAGGCAGAGAAAGATATCCTGTTCGAGTAAGATATGCCAGGGAGCTAAGGGACAATATCGAAACTCTTGATAATATTCTCGTCCAAGCGGCAAATGGCGCGCAAATACCGCTGATTCAATTGGCCCAGATTCGTTATGTCAGAGGTCCACAGGCAATAAAGAGTGAGGATACTTTTCTTGTTGGGTACGTTTTATTTGACAAAAAACCAGGCTTTGCAGAAGTGGATGTTGTTGAGCAATGTGACAAATTTCTCAAAGAAAAGATCGAAGCCGGCCAATTAGTTATACCCCAGGGAGTCAATTACAGCTTCGCGGGAACATATGAAAGCCAGGTTCGTGCCCAAAAAACGCTTCTGATCGTAATCCCTCTGGCATTATTTATCATTTTTATGATTTTGTATTTCCAGTTTAAATCCACAATTACCAGCCTGCTGGTATTCTCTGGAATAATTGTAGCCTGGGCAGGCGGCTTTTTAATGATATGGTTTTACGGGCAGCCATGGTTCCTTGATTTCGGGATTTTTGGCGTAAACTTAAGGCAGCTGTTCCAGATTCATCCGATTAATTTAAGTGTTGCTATATGGGTAGGTTTTCTTGCCCTGTTTGGAATAGCTTCAGATGATGGTGTAGTTATGTGCACCTATCTTGAGCAAACCTTCAAAGGTACAAAACCAGATAGCATAGTTGATATTCGTGAAAAGATAATAAAAGCCGGTACTCGCAGAGTTCGGCCGTGCCTTATGACAACGGCTACAACTATTCTTGCTCTTATTCCAGTCCTGACATCTACCGGCAGAGGCTCTGATATTATGGTACCTATGGCAATCCCGGTTTTTGGCGGTATGACCATTGAGATTTTAACAATGCTCGTTGTGCCTGTTTTGTACAGTTCCGTAAAAGAGCTTAAACAAAGATCATAAACCTTTGGCCATTACTCTATTTCCATCTCAGTGCTATGTCTCCAAAATGTCTCCACAGATACCAATTATGAGGAATTGGAAGACATCGGATACCGGATTTTGCTGAAAAAACCATTTTAATTTTTTTTTTTCACAGAAATAGTATTTAATAACCTGTCGTATAAGAAGTCGTCGTAGTAATACAAGAGGCTTTGTCATAAGTTGTTATGGCAAAGTAAAATGAAAGATGGTTCGAAAATAACAACCTGGGCTACAACCATCTTGTATTTAACAGTTTATTCGATTTCTATATGGGGGTTTTGTTAACGAGAAATGGATTTAAGCTTGTATTTCTGGACAAAAAATGGTATAATATTTTGCTTTTGTGTTTTGTGCAAAATAACCACCATTTTATGAGGAGCGGTGAGAAAATGCATTCTTGTCGATTAACTTTCTTAAGCTCAAGTAAATTGAAAAAAAGAGTGTTATCGGTGCACCGTTAAAATAAAAACTCTTTGAAAAGGAAGAAAAAATGAAAACGACAAAGAATTTAGCAATTTGGGTGATGGTAATCGGTTTGTGTCTAAGCAATGCACCAGTAGCCCTTGCTGATTGTCCGGAGGCTGACCTTACCGGCGACTGTTTTGTCGGGCTTGAGGATTTCGCGATCATGGCGAATCAGTGGCTTTCCGGCGACCCCAATATCCCGGATGATATGACATATATACCGAACGGCGGGTTTGAAATGGGCGACCATCACGGAGACGGCCACTCGGATGAACTGCTCCTTCACGCGGTATTGCTTGATGCGTTCTTTATGAGCAAATACGAAATTACTAATCAGCAGTACTGTGGTTATCTCAATTCTGCTTATCCTGCTCAGATAAAAGTAGATGGTGGTGTTGTTTATGGGACCAAGGACACCGGCAATAGTTTCCCTTATTGTTCTACATCAGCCGCACCTGCAGATTTTCCTGATTATAGTCAATACAGCCAGATTGACTATTCGGGCGGAGTTTTCAGCGTAAGAACTAAACCGGAAGGAGATGGCCGTGACATGTCGGATGACCCCATGGTCGTGGTAAGCTGGTACGGAGCGGTTGCATACTGTAACTGGCGAAGCAGCGAAGAAGGTAAAGAGAGTTGCTACAGCCTTTCCAACTGGGAATGTGATTTTTCAAAGAACGGCTACCGTCTGCCAACCGAGGCTGAATGGGAATATGCCGCCCGCGGCAGTCAGCACAGTCCCTATTACCGTTTTGGGTGGGGTGATACCATTTCGCATAGTCAGGCGAATTACTACGCTGATCCCAGCAGCTACTTATACGATGTAAGCCTGACCAGTGGCTCTCATCCGTACTGGAATGATGGAATTTATCCATATACATCTGTGGTCGGCAGCTTCTCTCCGAACGGCTACGGCCTCTATGATATGGTCGGTAATGTCTATGAATGGTGCAATGACTGGTACGAGATAACTTATTATTATGAAAGCCCTTACGATAACCCAGAAGGTCCTGCCGACGGAACATATCGTGTTCTCCGCAGCAGTGGCTGGAGTAGCGATGCGTTCCTCTGCCGGGTTACGTTCCGCTTCCCCCTGCTTAGCATCCCGGACTATCGCCACTGCATCATCGGGTTTCGCCTTGTCCTGGACTTAGAATAACCCTTTTGCTCTTTGCCCTTTTACACTTTGTATCTGAACGAAGCAAGTATAAGACGTGCAGGATGTTTCCAAACAAACGGACAGAGTAATTGAAAACAGTAGAATGTATTTAATCGAAATCCCCCATTGAGTTTCATAATTAGGGTTTTGTTGACGAAAAATGGATTTAGGCTTGTATTTCTGGCCAAAGAATGGTATAATATTTCGCTTTTGTGTTTTACGCAAAATAACCATCATTTTATGAGGAGTGGTGAGAAAATGCATTCTCGTCGATTAACTGGTCGATTAACTGTCTTAAGCTCAAGTATATTGAAAAAAAGTGCGCTATCGGTGCGCTATTAAAAACTTTTTTAAAAGGAGAAGAAAATGAAAACCGTAAGAATCTTAACAATTGTGCTTTTTGCCATGTGTTTGATATTCTCTTTGGCTAAGGTCGGCAAAGCGGCTCCATTAGGTACGGCCTTTACCTACCAGGGGCGGCTTATCGACGCTGATTATCCTGCCGACGGGATCTATGAGTTTCAGTTCGATCTGTATAATGCCGTGGAGGATGGGAATCAAATCGATGGCACAGTTGCTTTTCGTGAAGTTGACGTTATAGGGGGCTACTTTACGGTTCAACTGGATTTTGGTAGTGGTGCTTTCACCGGTGATGCGAGGTGGCTGGAGATCAGCGTACGGCCGGGGGGCACCGCTGATCCCTTTACGATATTAAGCCCGCGGCAGGAGTTGACTCCTGCGCCATATTCGCTCTATGCCGATAAGGCAAACAGCGCGTCCTACGCAGAAACAGCAGGCAGCGCAGAAGGTGATATAGATGGCAATGGCACGGCTGGGTACGTGGCTAAATTCACCGGCCCCGAAACGATTGGTAATTCATCTATCTATAACAACAGTGGTTCTGTGGGCATCGGCACAACCAATCCCAACGGTCGGTTGCACATATGGAAGCCGGTGAGTTCATCACCGGTGCTCCAACTTGATTCGCGAAAAATCGCCGGCCCGCTTACTATAACGATGAAACTTTTGTTCGACGGCACCTCGATTGACGCTGGGTCAACGCTGGGAGACTTCCCGATCAATCTGAATCGGAACTCATCGGGAGATGTGCTTCTCGCTGGCGGCGGCGGTCGGGTTGGCATTGGGACGATATCGCCATTAGCCAAGCTACACGTTGCAGGGATAGCGCGTGTTGAGGCTGTGCAGATAACGGGGGCCGATGTAGCCGAGAAGTTTCCTGTGAGTGAGGAAGTCAAGCCCGGCATGGTGGTCGCCATTGATCCGGAACATCCGGGAAAGCTATGTCTGTCACGTGGTGCATACAACCGTCGCGTTGCCGGTGTTGTCAGTGGTGCCAATGGGCTGCCGGCCGGTGCGGTGCTTGGGAATCTGCCCGGTCAGGAAAATGCGATACCAATAGCGTTGAGCGGTCGTGTTTGGGTATATTGTGATGCAACAGATCATCCTGTAGAGCCTGGTGATCTACTAACCACGGCTGAGCAAATAGGCCATGCAATGGCGGTAACCGATTATGAGCGGGCTCACGGGACGGTTATTGGCAAGGCTATGACGGGACTGAAAAATGAAAAGAGCGGACTTGTTCTTGTACTTGTTAATCTTCAGTAGAAGGAGGAAAGAATGATGAGAGAATTTTATTATTCCAACAAACGCAATCCTCAGAACAGGATCGATAGTTTATGTGAACGGCAGTGGATGGTTTGGGCAGTTCTGACATTGCTTCTTTTGCTTCCATGTCGTCTCAGTATCGCTGTGGAACATGCCGGGCCGATTGAAATGAAAGCGCCGGTTAGCATTATAAAAGATGATGGTTCGTCCGTGGGGCTATCGATACAGTTCGAGCCGAATACTTACGAGATGCTGCAGTCCCAACGACGTGTACGGCTGACTGATTTCCCTCTGGATGTGAATACGATAGTAGATCTTGAGTTAGAGCGGTTCGAAGTGACTACACCGGCCACAGTCATCGTCGAAGGTACGCCAGAGGGAGACAAACCGATCCCGCATCCGGAAATCGTCTTGTTTAAGGGACATGTTGTCGGCGTGACTGATTCACACGTGGTACTAAGTATATCTCCGCATATGAAAAGCGGCCTGATAAGAATGGGAGAGCTGCAGTATTTCCTTTCAGATCGAGGTGGCCGGGAAAAATCAGCACGTAGTGCACAATATGTGATATACGAGCGCAGTGACTCTTTCATCGACGAAAAACCGATGAGTTTTACGTGCGACACAGAGTTCTCAGGTGATAGAATGCTGCCGATGGTGGAAACAGAAGAGTTCACTGAGTCGTTCGATTGGCGGGTCGCACTCGTCGCGGTGGAAACCGACTATGAGTACTGGCAGGTGTTCGGCAATTCAGACCAGGCCGTAACGTATGTGATCCAGCTTATGGGCACAATCAGCAGCTTCTACGAGCGTGATATGCAGATCAAGTGGCATTTGCCGTTTATCCGCGTATGGACGACGGATGACTGTCCTTTCGACTCATACCTCTCCACTGTTGGTCTGGAGGAGTTGATTACCTACTGGAAAGACAGCATGAGCCATGTGGATGTGGACCGCGACATTGTCCATATGCTCTCCGGAAAGCTTAAAAATGTCGGCAGGGCAAATGGGAATACATTCTGCGATCCTAATTCGGTCTACAGCCTCAGCATGGGGATTCGGGGTTGGTTTCCTCGACCACCTATGGACAATGATCCGGACAACTGGGATTTGTATGTTGTGGCGCATGAAACGGGACACAATTTCGGCTCAGTACATACGCATTGCTACGACCCTCCCATTGACAACTGCGGCAATGAAGACGACGGCTGCTGGAACGGAATTTACGAATGTCAGGACGGCACATTTATGAGCTACTGTTGGGGCTGTACAGGTAGGCTTAGCAACCAGCTTCTCAATTTTCACCCACGTGTAGCGCTGAGGATAAGGCAGTCTGCGGATACATCATGCCTTCGATACGGATTGAATCCTGTATATGTCGATTGGAGCAACACCGGCCTCGAAGACGGGACGATATCAAATCCATTTAATACCGCAGAGGAAGGTGTCCAGGTGGCGATTCCGGGGGCGACTGTTTACATCGCATCGGGATCGTATCCTGAGAGTTTTGTAGTCAATCGACCGATGACCCTGATGACATCCGGAGGGACTGTTACGATTGGACAATGATTATTAAAAGGCACAAAACGGTAAAACCTGTTTCGCCTGACAGACTATAAGGCAAAAAAGGAGCTATAAGCATGAATACAAAACACATACCTGTAATTGTGACTATGCTGTTGATCGGTTTCATAAATTCCGGCGTGTCAGCAGGAGATTACGTAATCGACTGGAGCACCATTGATGGCGGCGGTGGCCGAAGCACCGGCGGAGATTTTGTCCTTGTCGGCACAATCGGCCAGTATGATGCTGCATATTCACAAGGTGGTGACTCTGAAGTGTTGGGCGGCTTTTGGCAGGGCAGGCCAACTTGCTTTGTTGACTTTGCACACTTTGCAAGGTTTGCTCAATACTGGCTTGACACGGGAACGGGGTTGCCTGCCGATCTGTACGAGGATGAAAACAACATTGTTGACTTACTCGATTTGAAGGAGTTCATTGAAGAATGGTTGTGCTATTGCCCCGACGATTGGCCGTTGAAATAGCAATCCTTTTTATGTTTCAGGGCCTGCTGAATCCATACGACTGGACTACAACCAAAAGGCTCAATATCGCATAAAACCACAAAAGATGCAAATTCACAAGTTTAGTAATAACAGAGACTTATGAAAAGTGAAAAATGCAGTGAACGTTTTCGATATCCGACTGCTTGCTGGGGGTGGTTGTCAGATTGAACATACATTGGTTAACTATGTTCTAAATATACATTAGCCCAAACAGTTCTTACGAAGATGAGGCTAAAGTATGCCATTGACCAAAGACAAATCCAACACCTCTGTTGTGGGCAATTTTTGTGTGATAATTTCTGCCGCCAGGTTGACCCATTGCCTGCAGCTATCCAGGATAACGCTGTCGCTGGTGGCAACTATTTCATCGGTCTGAATCAATAATGCATCCGGACTCATAACCAGTTCAACCGTCCATTGCCAGGCGTTGTCTTTAGCCATATTCTCGATAAGAGCCCTTAGCCTGCCGCTGTTGGAAACGGGTTTATCAAGAAGCCATAAAACATTCACAGGGCCGGTACAATCTAAAAAGTCAGCAATTAACTCAATTGCAGGAACAGTTTCGGCAACTTTTCTATACGTTCCGTGAACACTGGCTAAATCACGATAACAGCCATCCTGACAGAGAATAATAATTCCTTTAGCCAAAGCCGCTTCGATTGTTATTAGTAAATTATAACCATCAATAACTATCCTTTTTCCAGATATTCTGTTGGTATCTATTTGCTTGCTCTTTCTGGACTTAAATTGCTGTTTTGAACAAGCCGAGCGCATAACAGCCAACCGCTGGCGATGAGTTAAGTTGTATCTGTCGCCAACAAGTTTTAGGGAGCTTTTATCAGCATAGCCTTTACCCAGCAACAGCGAAAAATCTGCCCCTGCAGATCGTATTGCATCTATTTTTTCCGGGGCAAAAAGAGCCGCATCACGCGGATGGGCACCTCTGTGAGTTCTCTTGTCAGGCATAAACACCTCCAGGTTCATTAATAGAACCTCAATGTTTAGTTACGAAATTAGAACTATCTTCTCTTTGCGAAATGACGGAAATCAGTAAGCCAATAGACAAGTATCCCGGCCAGAAGGGTACTCGCTGAGATGAGCAGGCCAACCGGCTTTTTCATAAAAGCATATGACATACAACTGTAGAACATAAAAACAGAACAGGTACAAAAAATGATCGGGGTTATGGGATAACCTGTAACCTTGTATGGGCGCAGAATTTCAGGATCTTTATGCCTGAGAACAAAGACAGAAAGACCGGTCGCCAGAAAAAACAGCCAAACCACTGGAGCGGTGTAAAGTATGGTATCAATAAACGACCTCGCCAAAAGGGCAATTGCAAGGCTCAGGCAAGCCTGAACAATTAGAGCCCATACAGGGGTACCAAGACGCTGGTCCCACCTGCCCATGACCCGAAACAAAGTATGCTCGGTGCCCATCTTATAAGAGATACGTGCACCGGTAAAGATAAGGCCGTTGGCAGCTCCAAGGGCTGAGATGCAAACGAGGATACTGACGGCTCTGGCGGCTATTTCTGGAAAGACAGTAGCAATTGTTTCAACGGCTACTGCCTCAGATGCTGCCATCTTTGCATAGCCCAGAGCGTGCAGAAATGCGCCGTTGACCAGCAGATATAGTGCCGTCACTGCAATTGTCCCGATCACTAGCCCGCGAACGATGTTTCGCTGGGGCCTTTTGACTTCTGCGGCAACATAAGCCATTTCATTCCAGCCGCCAAAAGTAAACAACACCAGGATCAGGGCCAGTTTAAGCCCTCCCATCGTAAAGGCGCCTGACCCGGACTCGACGGATGGTGCTGCGCCAGGTGCCAGTGTAGCAGCAGCAACGATGGCAAGCAGTCCCAGGACTTTGACCACAGTTAGAATATTTTGGGTCCACTTACCTTGCCTCACCCCCGCAGCATTGATGACCGTTAACACAATGATAACCGATGCGGTATAGATCAAACCACTGTTGGTAAACTGAAAAATCCGCTGGGCATAACGGGAAAAGATGAAAGCCATGAGGGCAATGTCTCCGGGCCTGATAATGGCCAGCTGGCACCACCCGAACAAATAACCGGCCCAGTTGCCGTATGCTCGGCGTAGATAGACATAATCTCCGCCCTCGTAAGGGTATGTGGTCGCCAGTTCAGCATAGCATAGAGCGCCGGTTAGTGCCAGCAGGCCGCCTGCCAGCCAAATTCCCAGCATACTAATCCCACCACCCATACAGGCGGCAATTGTCGGCGCTGTCTCGTAAATGCCGGCACCAATTATGATTCCAACGATAATACACGTTGAATCAAAGACAGATAGTTCTCTTTTGGGGCCTATATTCATAACAGGTTACGGTTTTTGCTTGTCTTTTCGTTTTATTTAGGCTTGCCGGGAACCATGGGGACAAAACGAACCGGCATGAGGTTCTTTTTGGTGATCTTACCTTCGGTGTCCTTTGTGATAAGCATTAAGTTCTGAACGGAAAACGTCTGGCCGACGGGGATAATCATTCTGCCGCCCGGGGCGAGCTGCTGGAGCAGAGCATTTGGTATATGACCCGGTGCAGCGGTAACGATAATCGCATCAAAAGGCTGGTGCTCGGGCCAACCCTTGTAGCCGTCTCCAATCTTCGTGTTTATGGTTGTATAACCCAGTTCCCTGAGCCGCTTGGCTGTTGCACGGGCAAGGGGTTCGACAATCTCTATGGTGTATACATGGGGGGTAAACTCTGTCAGTACGGCGGCCTGGTATCCTGAGCCGGTGCCTATTTCGAGAACCTTCTTGTTTTTATCGAGTTTGAGTTGGCTGGTCATATACGCGACAATAAAAGGCTGAGATATTGTCTGCTCATAGCCGATGGGCAGGGGGCTGTCAACATAAGCAAGAAGTGCCTTTTTTCCCGGTACAAACCAGTGTCTGGGAACATTTTCCATGGCCTTGAGGACTTTTTCGTCTTTAAGGTCATAATAGCTTCGAATGCGCCGGGCCATTTGGCGACGCTGCTGAATCCACTCATCAGAGCGCGGGTGCAGCCAGTTGGATTCGGCTGCGAAGTATTGATATAAGAAGTTACTTACCGCATGCCAGTAATCTTTACTGTCGTTAAATTTACTCCATAGCGCACGAGAGCCGTGATTGCCTTTTGTTTTTGGCAAAAAAGATTGTCTGGATTTGGATGGAATCGCCTTAAAAATTTTCTTCCACTGCTTTTTCTCGTTCAACGCCGAAGTTATAAATACGGGACATTTAACGTTTTTCGCCGAATCTTTTATATATGTTTTGCTTTTGTCAAAATATTCGCCTGGCGAAAATGCCAATACTCCATTGATTAATGTGGGATGGTCCGCTGCTAATTTAATCACTAATGATGCTGAATACGAGCTTCCCCAAATAACAATTTTTGTCTTTGCGTATTGAGACTTAACATACTTTACAGCAGACTCCATATCGCCAAAAGCATCAAGGTAATCGGTTGGCTTGCCAAATTTAGTTGCTTGTTGGTTAGTCAGATTACTAACCTTGTTTACATTCCCGCCACTCCTCAGGTCTACAGCCATACAGTTAAAACCCATTTTATTTAGTTTGGGAGCAATTTCGATATACTCGCCGCGACTCCACTGAGCCTGGTGAAATAATATTACAAACGGCACTTCGCTTGGATGAGGTGAATACAAATCAGCAGTAATGACAAGGCCATCCTTGGCTTTAAAGGTAATTGTTTCTTTTGCCTGTATCTGACCGTTAATAAACAGAATGAGCCAGATAAATAATAAAGCTTTTACGAGAACTGCTCTGATTGGCTTTGCATTTTTCATTTTCATATTCTATCACCTATGCAACTCCCGGCAATTCGTCCCAACAGGTAGTGTATCGGAGCGAACGCCTGTTAAACTTAGTTTTCCACGGTTGGTTCAGGCCCTCAGCGGCCCATCTTATGGGGCAACTTCCTCTGGTGTTTATGGTATCTATCGTTTCATCTGCTAATTCTTATGTTTACTGAAATTTCCCATTTAAACCCTTACAAGACATAATTAGCCCCTTTAGATGTTTATAATTTTACCAAACTGGCCTTGAACTATCAAGGTTTTAGTTTTCCTTTTTTGCCGGATGTGAAGATTAATGCCTCCACTGCAAGTGCGATCATTACAGCGGCAAAACCGAACCAGTAGGGCCAGTATCGTGAAAAGTATTCGGCGAGGTAGCCGCCTGCGATAGAACCGCCGGCGTAGCCTATGGAGATTAGAATCTCGTGGACAGCCATCGAACCGGAGCGTTTCACCTTTCCGGAGACGCAATAGAACTGGTGCGAGGAGTAAACAAAGCTTTGGCCTATACCGATAAAAACAGCGGCAGTGCAGAGCCAGATCAGCGAGGTGCTAAAAAGGATTATCAGCATCGCTACTGCGATTATAAGTTGAGAGGCAATGAAAGGCAAAAGCTTGTAGTGCCAGTTTTTGATTCTTCCGGTGATGTAAAATCCGGCGAAGCTGGCAAGGCAATACAGAGCGGTTAATATTCCAAATTGCGATTTTGAAAAGCCCAGGTTTTCGGTGAAGAACAGGGCAAGCTGGGTTCTAAAAAGTCCAAGTATCAAACATCCGGCGACCAAACCCAGCCGTGCCATCGAGCGGAATACAGTGTTCAATGGGTCAATGGTTTCCGGCGATTGCCGTTGGTCAGCGGTTTTGTTCGGGGCCTGGCTGTCTTGCGATGCGGGAGCGACCGAGATGAAAACAAAAGCTATCGCCAGAAATATCGCAGATACTAATATGGTAAGGGTCGTATCTATCTTTAGGATATATCCTCCGATAAGAGTGGTTATCACAAGTGCGAGCGACCACGAAATATTGAATATTCCCATTCGTTTTGAAAGCGAGGCGCCTTCATGGCCGGTTGAGAGCCATCCCATCATCGGCGGCCAAAAAAGTGCCAGCGCAAGACAGGATAGAACCTCTGCGATAATGACCAGCAGTATCGGATCTATGGGCAATTGGCCTTTAAGAAATATCCTGGTGCCTATAAAGAGTGCGGCCAGGGTCAGTGCTACAAATGCCGAACTGAATTGCAGGATGCGTTTGGGGTTGAACCTGTCGATGTGGTTTGCGATGGTCAGGCATGAGACCATATATGTGATCGTTCCGAGTCCGAAGCACAAGCCGAGGTCCTTGTCGGAACCGCCTAATAAAGTTACGACAAACGGAAGGGCGAGGGTAAAAATTCCGCCATGACCGCCACTGAAAAAAAAAGTGGAGATGTAAAGGGCGGTTGGCCTTTGCCGCGAGCTTAAAAGTTTTTTTATGTTCGATATATGAGACATAGGGAAGTACCGATTATAATTTTTTCCACATCATAGTCGCATTTTGGCGGTGGGGCAACAGCGGTTATTTTTATCTGACATTTCCCATTTAAACGTTTACAAAATTTATACCCAAGCTCGTGCCCTAGGTAGTACATAATCCAGCCCTTTCGATGCAAATAGTCCTATCCAAATACCTTGAACTATCAATGGTTGCATAGTTATTCTTTGTGAATCGGGTATAATCGTCGCTTGCAATATCAATAGAGTGATTTTACGGTAAAAGGCGTCTGACCCATCAAATTCACCTATCCCAATTCCTTCACTGCTCTCCATGCCTGATCTATTGCAACATGTACATAAGAAGTAAGGGCCGAGTCGACATTGGCAATGGTAATTCGACCAAATGGTTGTCGTCCTTTTCTTGCCATTTCGTGCATGTCGGAGTCATAAAGTGCTGAGCCACCATAAGTGTAACCATGCGACCAACGATTTACGGTAATACTCTCAACATCCCTGTCGAATTCAAATAATCCCTTCGGCAGCATACCACTTAAATGCTCTCTAATTTCCTTTTCGTAATCTTTAAATTGCAGCCCTAACATCCTGTATCTTGCTTCACGAAATTGTTCAATCGGTGGTGCACCGGCGGTTTCTCCAAACGGACAACCTATCATCATAATGGCACAAGGATCGTCGGGGGTCTTGGTAAAATTATAACCACCCATACTAACCGGAAAGTCCATCAGCACCACTTGGTGCATATTTCCAGGCGACATGGCCACCCCAATTTCCATCTCTTTCATTGCCCTCCAGTTCTTCAACCCCACTGTGGTGTATTGCAATGGCGTCCTCACACTACGTCTCAATGCCGCTGCTTGTTCTTTTGGAAGATCTGGAACTATATGAGGAATCATCATGTTGTAACAGGCCATCACTACGTCTTTGCCTTTTACTTGATACGACTTGTTGTCATTGATATAATTTATGAAAACATCTCTCGAACTATTGGGGTCGCCACCATGCTTTACATTAACAACCGTACTGTTTAGTCTGATACGAACAATATTGCTGGCTTTGTCTAACTCGGAATAATTGAATTTAGATAAAATAATCTCTTCAGCGTTATCTGCCTCTCCTACATCAGGAATCATCTTTTTCACCAACAAACGCGCAATGGTGGCATTGCCATCGGGAAAATGATGAATGTATTGGTCTCCTTCGTCCAAAATAAATCCATGTTCCTTTATATCTTTTTCATATTCCTTTTCGCCCATTACATCTTTCCATGATGTTACAGGATCAAAACCCAGTACGCCACATCCCATGGCTCCTGCTATGTTCATCACGTCTGTTCCTCCCCCTGAAAAGTCGACGCAGGAATTCCTGGCCATTTCCAATACCAAAGGATCATCAACTCCCAAAGTGGTTTTAAGATAATCGAAGTAGGAATGAGTAGAAATGTATTTTTCCAAATCCTTTTTGGGCACCTTCAGTACATGCAGACCGCCCTTTAATACACGAAGCAGTTGTTCTTTGCCTTTCTCTCTCAAAGGCGTTTGTTTTACTGCCTCTTCGTATGATAGCTTTGGACGCAGGAGCCCTTCTATAAAACTTGGATAATAACAAAAGGGATGTTTCACCACTTTGTCTACGCCAAATTTGCGTTTGTTGAAATAAGTAACTGCCCTTAAATTGTTTCTTTTATAGAAGTCAACGTCAAAGGCCGTTTTAAATCGATCCAGGTCCACACCCAAATCATTTAACAGTTTTGGTACGGTTTTACTCCACGCGTGTGGACTTACCAAAGTCTGTGATCCGCCATATATCAATCTTGTGTTATCACCGATCGTATGTTCATTCCTGGCGCACTGCCCACCAAAATCAGCATGACTGTCCAGTATTAGCACCTTCTTATCCTTTCCATGCTCTTGCTGATAGAAAAATGCAGCCGACAATCCGCTGATTCCCCCTCCTACAACAATCAGGTCGTACTCTTCTTTCAATTTGGTGGTTGATCCCCAATACGATTTCTTGGCCAATGCTCTTTTATGTGCGTTGGCGTATGATCCTGCATTGTCCCCCCTGAGCCCGGTAAGCGCTGGCGGATAATACGATGGATCGAGTGCGGCCAATACAGCTTGGCTGGTAGCTCCAAATGGAAGCATGGAAGCTCCAGCTGCCATTAAAGTTCCATTGACAAAATCTCTTCTTGTTATTTTGCTCATGAGTTTTTCTCCTTAGTTTTTGTTAATTAGCAAACCCGACATTTCCCATTTACGCTTTTACAAAATTTATGCCCAAGCTCGTGCCCTAGGTAGTACATAATTCAATCCTTTCGATGCCAATAATTTTACCATACCCATCTTGAACTATCAAGGAGTGTTTAATCAGTATCGTCTGGCAGAGGTGGTTATCGCGGTTTGATAATTAACGAAAAAATACCTCAGCGCATCTATCGGGTGGTCGTACAAACCATCCTTGAGCGGCAGTTCCGGATTGGCTGATGTTATTGGCGTTCTGGCAGATATCTCATCAGTGCGACAATGTATAGTACATCATTGCCCATGGTTGCCCTTATTCTGGCTTCTGTCTTTTCAAGTCACATCCCGAAGATGTCCAGCCATTGGTCCGTTTCCCCGTCGGTGATACCCTGTCGTTTTTCCTTCGGTTCTGGTGTGGGTCTTCGCCTTTCCAGTTGTGTAACCATTGCGGCCCAGAATACCTCCGACCTTAGCGAAATAGCCTTCCGTTTTTTGGCCGCTGCCTTGATTCTTCTATCTGAACTCACAACGACCAGGCTCTTCGGTGCGGTATTATCCGCTATTTTCAATTCGATAAGTGAATCCGCATCCGCATTTGGTCCGCTGAAATATACTTCAAGGTATCTAAAATTGCTTAGATTTGTTTTGTCCGGCGGACCGATGCCGTCAAAAAAGATGTGCCCATAATCACGAACACGCACAAGGTATTCCGAAATAATTCGGCACAGCCCCGCCTCGGTAAGTGTTATGAGTTCTTCGTCAACCTTCTGGATGAGCCTTAGCAGGTTGTAACCATCGATTAAATGAGGCATTGGGTCAATCTCAATCTGCGGAAAATCTTATTTCACCGTTTACGATGGTTTTTTCCACTTTTGCAGTTACCTTCCACCCGTTATATGGACAGTTACCGCTTTTTGAGTAGAACTTATCGGTATTGATAGTGTACTGCGCATCCGGGTCGATAATAGTAACGTCTGCTCTGCCGCCCTCGGCGAGCCGTCCCCGGTTGATGCCCATTGCCGCAGCTGGCCGATTGGTCATAAGCGAAATAAGCCCCGGCCAGTCGAGAATGCCGGGTTCTATTAGTGCCCTGACATAAAGACTCAACGCGCATTCAAGACTTGCTATCCCAAATGGTGCCGCCAGAAATTCAAGCTCTTTTTCACTTTGCAGATGTGGCGCATGGTCCGTTACAAGTGCATCGACGAGTCCATCTTTAACAGCCTGTTTTAAGGCATCGATATCCTCGGCTGTCCGCAGCGGCGGGTTGACCTTATAGTTGGTATCGTAATCGGAAACGGCATCATCGGTAAAGAGCAGATGGTGTGGCGTTACCTCGCATGTTACAGGCAGGTTTTGTGCCTTTGCATCCGCGATAATTTTTATCGAACCCGAAGTCGATATGTGCTGGGCGTGATAGCGAACACCTGTTTTCTTTACCAGCTGTATATCCCGCCAGAGCATCATCTCTTCGGCCAGCGGGTCGATTCCCGGAAGACCGAGTATAGTCGAATTGTACCCGGAGTTCATAACACCGCCGATGCCGAGCGAATCGTCCTGGCAGTGCTGAGCGATAACGGTATCGAACATAGCCGCGTACTTCAGCGCACGGAGCATAACGGCGGTATCCCGCACTCCTGCTCCGTCATCGGTAAATCCTATGGCTCCTGCATGTGCCATAAGCCCCATCTCCGCAAGCTCGACCCCTTTTCTGCCTTTGGTTATAGCGCCCATTACATAGATAAATGTTTTTCTCGCCTGTCTGCCCATCCTGTGAACAAACTCAACGGAGGTTTCGTTATCGATCGCAGGTTTGGTATTGGGCATACAGACAACCGATGCGAACCCGCCTGCCACTGCCGCCGCCGAACCGCTTGCGATTGTTTCTTCTTCCTCGTCGCCTGGCTCGCGGAAGTGGACATGTATATCTATCAAGCCGGGCGTTACGAGCTTACCAGACGCATCGATAACGATCACATCGCCGCAGTCTTCGCTGATAGTGCCGATCTTCTCAACCGTTTCATCTGATATAAGCACATCGGCTTTGCGGTCAACATTGTTGGCTGGGTCGATGAGCCGACCATTTTTTATTAATATCTTTTTCATTTATTTTTCGCTTGTTGCGCAGCGGCCTGGTTTACAAGGAACAGCACAGCCATTCTAACCGCAAGGCCGTTAGCTACCTGGTCGAGAATGATACTGTTCGGACCATCTGCCACCGCCGATTCCATTTCTACTCCTCTGTTGATCGGGCCGGGGTGCATAACGGTTATATCCGATTTTGCTCGTTTTAATCTTTCGGCGGTCAGACCGAAGAAGTGCGAATACTCTCTTACCGACGGGAACGGATTATTGCCCATTCTTTCAAACTGGATCCTGAGCATATTAATTACATCAAGTTTTTCAATTACATCATCAAGGCTGTAGCAAACTTTTACAGGTAGTTTGTCAACCGCGGCAGGCATAAGTGTCGGCGGACCGATTAGCGTAACCTCGGCCCCGAGTTTTGTCATCGCCCATATATCGCTCCTTGCAACTCTTGAGTGGGCGATATCTCCGACGATGCCGATCTTCAAACCTTCGAGCGAGCCGCCTTTTGCCTTGCTGATACTATAAACATCCAGCAGAGCTTGCGTGGGATGTTCGTCGAAGCCGTCGCCTGCGTTTATCACACAGGCATTTATACTCCTGCTGAGAAGTTTTGGCACTCCCCCTGCGCTGTGTCGTACCACAACGATGTCAATTCCCATCGCCTCAAGGTTCCGTGCGGTATCGAGAAGTGATTCGCCTTTGCTGACCGAGCTGGATTTTTTGGTAAATTCGATTACATCGGCACTGAGTCGATTGGCGGCGAGGGTAAACGAAATTCGTGTCCTTGTGCTGTCTTCAAAGAACATATTTACAACGACTTTGCCGCGAAGAGTAGGAGCCTTTTTAATCGAGCGTGTGCTTATCTGCTCAAAACCTTTTGCAGTTTCGAGAATGAACTCAATTTCCCTGCGGGACAAATCCCGTATCCCCAGCAGATGTTTTCTTTGCCACTTGAACCTATTGTCTTTTCGTTTAGACATATTTTCACTACTCGATTACGACCTGGTCGCTGCCATCGGTTTCGATGAGACTGACCTTTATAGATTTTGCCGGTGCGGTATCAATTATTTCTGCGGCGAAATCGGGCTGTATCGGCAATTCACGGTCTCCGCGGTCTATCAGAACCGCCAGTTTTATAGCTTTTGGCCTGCCGAAGTCCATCAGGGCATCCATCGCAGCGCGGATGGAGCGGCCGGTATGGAGGACATCATCGACGAGAATTATGGTCATTCCGCTGATATCGAATGGGATTTCGGTACTTCTGACGGTCGGCTGCCCGTCACCCTGCGGGTCGTTAATGTCGTCGCGGTAAAGAGTTATATCCAGAGTGCCGCATGGTATGGCTGCATTGAGCTTTTTTGAGAGTTTTTTGGTGAGCCGCTGGGCAAGCACTTCGCCCCTGCTCCTTATCCCGATTATGGCAATTTCGGCTTTTGCGCTGGCCAGGGAAGCAATAGAATCAGTTAATTTGGCGATGGAGGCGTTTATCTGACCAGAGTCGAGGACGACTTTCATCTGTTTTTATCCTGATAATGAGGTTTTTTAACTGTTTTCGGCATAGCTTACACCCAAACCAGCCGCAGCGGCGACGAGTATAACAGCCCCGAGCCAAGAATGCAAGTGGTCTTTTGAATACCATGAGGCATAAGTTCAGAGATTACAGTTGGGTTCGGAGCTTGTGCTGTTTCGTTTTTTGTTAAAAATAGTCTCGGCCAAAGGCGGTTCCTTCCTTCGACATTGGTTGTTCCTTGTTGTGCCGCAGGTATCCCTTAGCTTGCACCCAAGGTGGGAGATAATTGGATGTTCATTTTTTTCTGCCTTCTGCCTTTTGCCTTCTGCCTTTCTTTAACAATTTTGCACTTTGCACTTTACACTTTACACTCTCAAGCTGACCATCGGTCAGTTTGTTTATGTCAGCATGTCAACAATGATTTTTTTGTAGAACAGTTTTCCCTTCTCAAGGTCGGCAATATCGATATATTCGTCCGGCTTGTGGCATACTTCCGATTTGCCCGGGCCGAAGATTAGTACAGGTGCGCCAAGCTTCGCAAAAGACGGTCCATCAGTAGTAAAGCCGACAGCTATCGTTTCGCCAATGCCGGTAACATCGCAAAAGGATTTTACAAATTCGCAATCATTATCGGTTACCAAAGATCCCATCTGACGGACAATCTCAACATTGCCGTCAAAGTCGGCGTCGGCAGCGGATAATTCAGCTAAGATGGTATTGAACTCATCGAGGACGTCCTGATTAGTTATGGCAGGGGTTGTACGGCAGTCGATCTGGATTGAGCATCTGTCCGGAATGACATTGATGGCCTTTCCGGCAAAAATCTGGTTAATACTCATCGAAAATTCACCCAGCAGCGGATGCGACTGACAGGATATTGGCCTTTCGGCAAGGCGGGTCATCAGCGCATTCATTTTGAGAATGGCGTTTACTCCGAGATGCGGCATTGAACCGTGGGCGGTTTTGCCGTTCGTGGTGATCCGAAGCCAGAGCATTCCCTTGTGAGCGGTAACTATCTTATAGTCGGTAGGTTCGGGGAGGATTATTCCGCTGAGAGGACCGATGGATGCGGCGTTTTTTTCTACGAACCGTTTGGTTCCAGTCGAATCAGTCTCTTCGCCAGCCGTTGCCGCCAGGATAATATCGCCTTTGAGTTCGATTCCCTCATTGACCAGTTCGGTTATCGCGCAGGTAATGGCGACTGTTCCGCCTTTCATATCTGCCGAGCCTCTGCCGTAAATCTTTCCATCCTTTTCAACCGCTTCAAAAGGCGGGGTGCGCCATTCCTGGTCGCCGGGCGGGACGACATCGAGATGGCAGCCAAAGAGCAGGCCACCCACGGAGCCGGATGATTTTATATGGGCCGACAGGTTCGCCCTCTTGTCCAGCCATTTGTCAATTTGGGCCTCTATTCCGTTTGCAGCTAAGTATCCGGCGAGTATCTCGGCGGCGGCTAACTCCCCGTTTTCGGCGGTTGGGGCGGCCTGTATGAGTTTTTTGAGCAGATTTTTCATAGTAACGGACTATTATAGTGGTAAATCACGCGATGTCAATAAATCATGCGGACTGGGGTTGATTTGGTGGGTCGAAAAAAAATGTTTGAGAATTTTATTGCAGAATCTGTTTTTGACAGTATCATTACTGGGTTGTGAAGTGTTTTGATTAACAAGTAAAAAGGAGCATCAATGGGACCAGTGCTGGGTAGTTTGGTAAAGCTTCAGAGCGTGGAGAACCGGCTTCGTGCAGTTAAATCCAAGCTTTTAAGATGCCGCAGGGGGGTAATTTTTCAGGAAAATCAACTCCGGGTTCTTCAAAATGAGCTTGAGGCGAAACTCGAGGAAATTCGACTGACCCGTATCCAGGCCGATCGGCTGGAACTGGAGCTTAAGAGCCGAGATGAACATATAGCAAAGTTTCGTGCTGCTCTGAATGTGGCCAAGTCTAATAAAGAGTATTCGGCAATTCTTACGGAACTTAATACATCCAAAGCCGATAACTCAAAGCTGGAGAGTCAGGTTCTTGATTTAATGAAGAATATAGAAACTGATGAGGTGACCTGTGTTGAAACACAGCAGCAGATCGATCAGCAGAAAAAGAAACTGAACCAGGTACGCAAAGAGACGGAAATCAAGGCTGAAGAGTACGAAAAGCAAATCGATGAGATTCAGTCCGAGTGGGACGCCTCGTCGGCAAGTATTCCTCAGGATACCCTTGAGATGTTCAAACGGGTCGCCGATACCTACGACGGTGAGGCTCTTGCCACTGCCGAAGAGCAGGGCCGGCTAAAGAACCAGTCATTCAGTTGCGGGGGCTGCTTTATGGGTCTGACCGCTGAGACAATTAATCAGCTTATGACTAGGGACGATATAATCCGTTGTTCGAACTGTTCGCGTATCCTGGTACTCAAGGATTCGGAGATTTGACGCTTGGTCGGTAAGGACGGCAAAGTAAGGGTTTTCACAGACGGCGGCAGCAGGGGTAATCCCGGGCCTGGTGCGGCGGCTTATGTTGTCGCAGGCGCCGATGGCGGCCTTATCGCCGGCAGGGGCATTTATCTGGGCGAAGTTACAAATAATGTCGCTGAATATAGTGCGTTGATTGCGGCGCTTGAGGGGGCAAAGGAAATTGGGGCATCATCGGTTGAGGTTCTCAGTGACAGCGAGTTAATGGTCAAACAGATCAACGGCCGGTGGCGAGTTAAGAACCCCCAGCTCACCGAGCTTTATTCGGAATCTATTGAACTGCTGGCGGGCTTTTCCAGCTGGTCGGTGAGCCATGTCAGGAGAGAAAAGAATACACAGGCCGATGGACTTGCAAATCGTGCGATGGATTTGAAAAAAGATGTATCACTGGATACCCCCGCTCCCGCCAGGCCGTCTGGCAAAAAGATTCGTATAGGTGCGATGATTAGTGGCGGCGGTACTACGGTGCTGAATATACAAAAGGAAATTGATGCAGGCAGATTGAACGCGGAGATTTCGATAGTGATAAGCTCCCGCTCGAAGGTTTTGGGTGTTCAGCGGGCAAAAGATGCCGCCCTTGAAATCGAAATAGTTCGTAAAAAAGACTTTGACGGGATTGAGCGGTTCAGCGGACGCATCAAAGAAGTTCTCAAAAATGCACAGGTTGACCTGGTGGCCCAGGCCGGCTGGCTGTGCCTGTGGCAGATACCGGCTGAGTATGAAAATCGTGTAATGAACATTCACCCGGCACTGCTTCCGAGTTTCGGTGGTAAAGGTATGTGGGGCCGTAATGTCCACGAGGCCGTTATCGCACACGGCTGTAAGGTTAGCGGCTGTACCGTTCATTTTTGTACCAACCAATACGATAAGGGGCCGATTATCGTTCAGCGAGGCTGTAAGGTAAAAGAAGGCGACGATCCCGATACTCTCGCCAAACGGGTTTTTGAGCAGGAATGTATAGCTTATCCTGAGGCGATTCGACTGTTTTCGCAGGGAAGACTTTCGGTTGCTGACGGCGTAGTAAACATTAAGGAGGTAGTATAAATGAACCGGCGGCAGAAATCGACAATTCTTAATTTAGTATCAGTAATTCTTCTGACTGCTGTTCTTGTCGGTGCCGTTGGATATTGGAAGAATCATGTAAATAAATCAGAGTCAATTCGGGTAATGAAGTTACTATCCGAAGTAGTGCAGCGATACCGCCAGCAGAACAGCAGGGCACTACCGCCTGAATCCTATATCAGCAGGCAAAGGGAAGTTATTGCTGATGTAAGGCTCGGCACGATTCAATACCGCGCTCAGTGGATAGATTTTAACGCCGGTATGGATACGATTCTTGCGTATTCATATAAAGACTACGGTATGGCCGCTGGTAAGGGTTATATTGTTATGCGTCTCGATTGCAGTGTCGAATGGATGGGTAAGATGGAATTTGAGGAGCTTTTCGCCGCCCAGCGAAGCCAGGCCGAACCTGAACTGTCAAAATGAGCTGTCGGAAAAGGTAGAACTCAGAACATCGGAGAAGAATTAAAGGGGTCAGCTCGTGCCTTAGGTGACACCTTTTCTTAGCGCCTTAGCGGGATAAAATCTTTTTTATAAAATCTGCCGCGAAGTGGCCTCCACAACTAAATACCAAATACTAATCACTAAATACTAAGCGTGTCCTCGCAGAGGCGCATTTCCCAAATTTCCAAAAACGATAGGACAAAGTCTGGTAGGATGGGTAAAAAATCTTTTCTTTTTACCCATGCGGTTGACATTATAGTGGAAGAGCGGTTTTTTGCCCTTTTTAGATGGAAAAGGGAGGTTTTTTCTTGTAATAATCGCTTTGAGTATTTTCCGATTTTTTTCTTGCAATAATCGTATTGAGCAGGTATAATACGGTCGTACATACCTGAGAGGTTTGGAAAATTGAATATTCAGGAGGCTGGAAAAATGAAAAGGGCAATTCTTATTCTAACCATTGTGGCCGTTCCCTGTTTTGGTGCAACCATTAATGTTAACTGGAACGGTACAGGCGATTACACAACTATCCAGGCCGCAATCGATGCAGCTGGCGCCGGTGATATCGTCGTTGTTGATCCATGTACTTATACCGAGAATATTGACTTCGGCGGCAAAAACATCATTCTTACTTCAACAGACCCTGATGATCCATGTATTGTAGCCGCGACGATTATTGACGGCGGCGGCAGTGGCGCGGTCGTAACATTTGTGGGAACTGAAGATGACACTTGCAAGATTGCTGGCTTTACGATTACCGGCGGCAATGCAGACAGGGGCGGCGGCATCAGTGGAAATGATACGATGGCGGTCATAGCAAATTGCGTGATAACCAACAACACTGCGGATTATGGCGGCGGACTGAGCGATTGCCATGGGACAATTCGCAAATGTGTTATAAGCGATAATATCGCCAACGGATACGGAGGTGGAATTGTCGGTTCTGATGCTACTATCTCAAATTGCCTGATAAATAATAACACCACTCAATTTGGTGGCGGCATGCAAGCGTGTGATGGTGTAATCACCAACTGTACAGTAGTAAATAATAATGGGATTACTAATGGAGGTGGATTCAGGGTTTGCGATGGAGCGATTACCAACTGTATTGTCTGGAACAATAGTCCGGATAGTTTTTACAACTGCGCTGCGGTTATAACTTATAGTTGTTTTGCCGGCGGGACAGGAACCAATATTGATTCTGATCCATGTTTTGCCATTGACGACAATTTCCACCTTACAGGTAACTCACCATGTATAGATGCAGGAACAAACATGCCAGTTGGCGGACTTTCGGCAAAAGATTTGGATGGCAATGCCCGTCTTTGGGATGGTGATGGTATCGGCGGGCCCATTGTCGATATTGGTTCTTATGAATACGACAGTCAGATTTTATGTATAGATGTTTTACCAGTGGAATTTATATTCTGGGCTTCGCAGAATGGTCCAAACCCCGACCCTCAGATACTTAGTATCATCAATAACTGCGGCAGTAAACTACACTGGAAAATTGGCGAAAGCTGTGACTGGCTGGATGTATCGCCAAAAAACGTCAATTCGACTGACAGATTACATGTAGTTACTCTCAGTGTGGATATATCAAACCTTAGTCGTGGCATCTATACCTGCACCTTGACGATTTCTGATCCTCATACGGTTAACAATCTAAGAATTGTTGCGGTGAATTTGCATATACTTGTTGAAGGCGACATTTATGTCCCAATTGATTTTTCAACGATCCAGTCTGGGATAAATGCCGCTATAAACGGTGATACCATAGCCGTTGCTCTTGGTACGTACGTAGAGAATATTAACTTCGGCGGCAAAAACATCATCTTAACTTCAACAAACCCCGATGACCCATGTGTTGTAGCCGCAACAATTATTGACGGCGGCGGCAGCGGTGCGGTCATAACATTTTCGGGAACTGAAACCAGCGCTTGTGAACTTACCGGTTTTACCATTACCGGCGGCAGTAACAGTACCGGCAGGGGCGGCGGTATCAGTGGAAATGATATGCAGGCAGCCATAGCAAATTGTGTTGTAACCAATAATGACGCAGACATGGGCGGTGGCCTGAGCGATTGCGATGGGACAATTCGCAAATGTGTTATAAGTGGCAATACCGCCATGGTTAGGGGAGGCGGGGTAATCGCATGCGATAGCATTATCTCAAATTGCCTGATATATGATAACACTGCTGATTATGGCGCAGGCATGCATAACTGCAACGGTATAATTAATAACTGTACAGTAGTAAATAATAATGGGACTACAGATGGAGGCGGGTTCAGGGCTTGTGATGGAGCGATTACCAACTGTATTGTCTGGGGTAATAGTCCGGATGGTTTTTACGACTGCCATGCGGCGGATATAACTTATAGTTGTTTTGCCGGTGGGACAGGAACCAATATTGATGTTAACCCGACCTTTGTTGACCCAGCAGGCGGTGATTATCATTTGATGCATGGTTCATTATGTATTGATGCGGGAACAAACACGCCATCTGGTGGGCTTTCGGCAGAAGATTTGGATGGGAATATACGCCCTATAGATGGCGATAATGATGGCCAGGCTATAGCGGACATCGGAGCTTATGAAGCCTTGCTTAGTTTGGAACCGGTAATTTGGGTTTCCGCGACAGAGTTTGAATTTTCAGGTGCTGAAGGTGAACCAAACACTGCCGACCAAGTACTCACAATTAGAAACTCTGGCAGTAACACACTGAACTGGGAAATCAGCGAAAGTTGCGATTGGCTGAGTGTCTCTCCCGACACCGGCAGTTCGACTGGTGAGCCAAGTGAAGTTGTTCTCAGCGTGAATGTAACCGGCCTTGACTGTGGTCAGTATAATTGCGATCTGACAATTTCCGATCCTTGTGCCCAAAACAATCCGCAAATTGTACCCGTTACACTAACCCTCTCGATTGCTGCCTGTCCATCTGCTGACCTCACCGGCGACTGTAGAGTCGATTTAGGGGATTTTGCCGTAATCGGTGCTGATTGGCTCGGTGAATATGGCTTAAACGATTTATACACGCTGGCGGATCAATGGCTGGATGATGGGGCGGCTTTCGTAACGACATGGGATACAAGCCTCGGTTCCGGCACGACGGTTACACTGGCAATGGCCGGTACCGTGGATGCTGTTATTGACTGGGGAGATGGCACCATCACTGATGTAAACACACCAGGTCCGCATACGCACGACTACGGCACCGATGGGATCTACACTGTCTGGGTTACCGGCAGTGCGACAGCGTACAACAGCAAATACAACGGTGGCGCGACTTCCGAACGAAATAAGCTGGTAAGCGTAGATAACTGGGGCGGGCTCGGCTTTACCAGCATGTACTGTGCGTTCCATTACTGCTCGAACCTCGTTTCAGTACCGGCTGTTTCGTATGGTATTGAAGCCGTCACCGACATGAGATATATGTTCCGCAGTGCATCGTCGTTCAAGGGAGCCATCAGCAGTTGGGATACCTCCAGCGTCACTAACATGTCCGCGATGTTCTATGAAGCGTCATCGTTCAACCAGACAATAGGCAGTTGGGATACCTCCAGCGTCACCAACATGAGCTATATGTTCTACAATGCGGATGCGTTCAATGGAAACATCAGCAGCTGGGATACCTCCAGCGTCACCAACATGAAAAAGATGTTCTACTCTGCGTCAGCGTTCAACCGGGATATCGGCGGATGGGATACCTCCAGCGTCACCAACATGGAATATGTGTTCAGCTGGACGCAGGCGTTCAACCAACCAATAGGCAGCTGGGATACTTCCAGCGTCACCAACATGGGATCAATGTTCGCGTGGGCGCCGTCGTTCAACCGGGACATCAGCGGCTGGGATACCTCTAGCGTCACCAAAATGTACTATATGTTCAACGGTGCGCCGGCGTTCAACCAGGATATCGGCGGCTGGGATACCTCCAGCGTCACCGACATGAGAGGGATGTTCTTGGGTGCGGACTCATTCAACCAGGACATCAGCGGCTGGGATACCTCCGGCGTCACTAACATGAGCGGTATGTTCGGCAGTGCGGATTTGTTCAACCAGAACATCAGCGGCTGGGATACCTCTAGCGTCACCAGCATGGGCTCGATGTTCCGCATTGCGACTTCGTTCAACCAGGACATCGGTGGCTGGGATACCTCCAGCGTTACCGATATGAGCCATATGTTCCGCGTTGCGACTTCGTTCAACCAGGACATCGGTGGCTGGGATACCTCCAGCGTCTCTCGGATGAACTGGATGTTCCGCGAAGCGTCAGCGTTCAATGGAGCCATAGGCGGCTGGGATACCTCCAGCGTTACCAACATGAGCTCAATGTTCAGCGGTGCATCGGCATTCAACCAGAACATTGGTGGCTGGGATACCTCCAGTGTCACCAATATGGGCCGGATGTTCTACGGTGCGTCGTCGTTCGACCAGCCAATAGGCAGTTGGGATACCTTCAGCGTCACTGATATGCACTATATGTTCTTCAGTGCGCACTCGTTCAACCAGGATATCGGCGGCTGGATTACCTCCAGCGTCACCGACATGAACTTTATGTTCGCCTATGCGTTGGTGTTCAACCAGCCAATAGGCGGCTGGGATACCTCCAGCGTCACCTACATGAATGGGGTGTTCCACGAAGCATCGTCGTTCAACCAGGACCTGTCCGGATGGTGCGTTACGAATATCTTTTCTAAGCCGATTTATTTCGATTATAACGCCACCAGTTGGACATTGCCCCGGCCGGTATGGGGAACCTGCCCGTAAGAAAGGCGCCATGAATTTGCCGAACACTGGCTTTGGCAGCAATGACGAGAGGACCATAGAATCGATCATCGATGATTGGCTGAAATACCTTGAGGATAAGTTATAACAAAATTCTGCAAATAATCGATAGCAGACTATCGGGGGAATAAAAGGTGTCAAGCTTGTTCCGCACTCAACATGGTTGGCGCGAGGCGTTTAATTATCTTTTGTTTTGAACATTAGAATTTTGGTGATTAGATATTGTTTAGGATTTAGATATTAGAGTTTAGTATTTATACTGTTGGATATTAGTGCTTAGGATTTCGCGGCGAGCCAGCATAAAATATCTGCCGCGAAGCGGCCTCAACAGTTTTGCACTTTAAGCTTTAAGCTTTAAACTTTTATCTGAAGCTATTGCGTTTCGGACGGGGCAACCGTGGTTTTTTCCTTTGCCTTTTTCTTGTCCTTTTTGCCCTCGAATTTCAAGTGTTCCTCGTCCTTTACCGTAACTTTTATGACGGTTTTGCCCTTGAATTCGCCTCGTAACAGGCTCTCTGAGAGCGGGTCCTCTATGTAATGTTCGATGGCCCTTCGTAGTGGACGGGCACCGAATTCAGGGTTGTATCCCTTATCGATGAGGAATTCTTTTGCCGCGTCGTTTAGTTCCAGATGCAGGTTATGTTCGATCAGCCGTTTGAATACTTTGTTCAATTCGTATTCCACGATAGTTGTCAGATCTTCCCGTGTTAGCGCCCTGAATACGATTTTTGAATCGAGACGGTTCAGGAACTCCGGCCGGAAATGGCGGTCGATTTCTTTATCCAGCATTTCCTTCATCTTTTCATAATTTGACTCTTCGCTTTTCTTGCCGAATCCGAATCCGCCCTGGTTCCTGATGAGGTCGGCCCCGATATTACTTGTCATGATCAGGATGACATTCCTGAAGTCAACATGTCTGCCGAAACTGTCGGTCAGTCTGCCCTCTTCCATGATCTGCAGCAGCATATTATAGACATCGGAATGTGCCTTTTCTATTTCGTCCAGCAGCAGCACCGAATATGGTCTTCGCCTGATGCGTTCGGTGAGTTGTCCGCCTTCTTCGTACCCTACATATCCGGGAGGTGCTCCTACGAGCCTTGAGACATTATGCTTTTCCATGTACTCGCTCATATCCAGCTGGATCATCGCGTCTGAGTTACCGAACATAAATTCGGCCAATGCTCTCGCCAGCAGAGTTTTTCCAACACCGCTTGGCCCGATGAATATGAAACTTCCCATAGGCCGATTGGGGTCCTTTAGTCCGCTTCTCGACCGGCGGACGGATTTTGCTACCGCGGTAATTGCATCGTGCTGGGAAACGACGGTGTTGTGCAGTTCGTTTTCCAGTTCGAGCAGTCTTTGTGCCTCCTGTTTTTCCAGTCGTGTAAGAGGCACACCGGTCATTTTGCTGACGACTTCAGCGATAACCTCGTTGTCAACAATGCCAGCCGTTTCGGCATTTTTATCATGCCAATTTTTTTGTATCTCGCTTTTTTCATCCGCAAGCTGCTGAGCCTGGTCCCTCAGCGAGGCGGCCTGTTCGTAGTCCGCGTCTTTTACGGCCTGGTCCTTTTGTGCCTGAAGCTGCTGAATTTTCGACTCTACTTCAGCAAGGTCCGGCGGAGGGGTCATATTCTTGAGCCGAATCCGCGCCCCGGCCTCATCGATAACATCGATCGCCTTGTCAGGCAGGCACCTTCCGCTGATGTACCTTATAGACAGCTCGACGGCGTGAAAGAGTGCTTCATCTGTAAAGTGCACTTTGTGATGATCTTCATACCGATCGCGCAGTCCCCTTAGAATTGCAACCGTTTCATCTCTGGATGGCGGCTCGACAGTTATAGTCTGGAAGCGTCTTTCAAGAGCGGCATCCTTTTCGATATATTTTCTGTATTCATCAAAAGTAGTTGCCCCTATACACTGCACCTCGCCCCTTGCCAATGCCGGTTTCAGCACATTTGAGGCATCGATTGCGCCTTCTGCTCCGCCTGCCCCCACAAGCGTATGCAATTCATCTACAAAGAGTACGATATTGCCGGCCCGTCTGACCTCGTTTATAACCGCCTTTATTCGTTCCTCGAACTGGCCCCTGTATTTCGTTCCCGCGACCATCATTGCAAGGTCAAGTACGACCAGTCGTTTATCTTTCAGAATTTCCGGTATTTCTTTGTTTACGATTTTTTGTGCCAGACCTTCGACAATAGCGGTTTTGCCGACGCCGGCTTCGCCGAGCAGTACGGGGTTATTTTTCGTTCTTCGGCAAAGGATCTGTATGAGTCTTTCGATCTCGTCTGTTCTTCCGATGACGGGGTCCAGTTCATCTTTTGTTGCCAGTTCGGTAAGATCCCTTCCGAAGCTGTCCAGTGCGGGTGTTTTGCTCTTCTGCTGCTTTTGTGCCGAAGTGGCGGACATCTTCATACCCATATTCTGGTAAGTATCGTCGACGCCGGCCCCGAGCAGGTTCAGGACTTCCTGCCTGACATCTTCGAGTTTGAGACCGAGGTTCATAAGCACTTGAGCGGCGATACCTTCGGTTTCTCTCAGGAGTCCGAGCAGAATATGTTCTGTGCCCACATAATTATGGTTGAGTGCTCTGGCCTCTTCGATGGCCAGTTCGATAACTTTTTTGGCCCTCGGCGTCTGCGGGAGTTTTCCCATAGTAACCATATCCGGGCCGCTCTTGACGAGCTTTTCGATTTCGAGCCGGAGCTTTTTTATGTCCACATCGAGATTCTTGAGGACATTAGCGCCGACACCGCTTCCCTCCTTTACCAAACCGAGGAGAATGTGTTCGGTGCCGATATATTCGTGGTTAAATCTTTGTGCCTCCTGGTTTGCCAGGGCCATAACTTTTCTTGCTCTGTCAGTGAACCGTTCGAACATGGTATTTTCCTTATTAAATCGAACCGGCCAAAAACCAGTTCTTTTATCAGTAATTTATGCCTTCACCCAAGGTGCGATTTATGCCCAAGGTAGCTGCCTTTTGGACCATATATCATCGCCGTCAATGTGTCCGTTGTCAAGAGCGATTGTGCAAAAATGGCCAAATCGTCCATACTTTCATACTCTCGAAATCGCCAGCGGGTTCGCTTTTATACGGACCACGCTCCTATAATACCTGTCCCAATTGAAAAATTCGCCCAATTCGCGGGTAATTGGCATTGACAGATCCAGGTACAATTATACCCGCGGAAATTTTCTGCCCTAAAGGGTATTATGCATGTTCTATCGGCAAAAAAACGGCCTTACTTATGTTAAACTATCGATTTAAGCCCCGTTTTGGTGAAATAAATCAGCCATGGCCGTAGGGTGGGCCGTGCCCACGCGGTTATTATTCAATAAACTCGATTTGTTCTGCCCAATCTTCTGTTTGAAATAATGACCAATCGTAATCATCGTATGTTCCTCGTTGGCAAAATCGATGATATGTCGAATACGGCCAATCTTCAATTCGTCCAACTAACTTATGCTTTACCGGATTGTAATGAATATAATGCACATGATTCCAATAATCCGTCTCGTCCCGAATCCGGTGTTCCCAAAACCGACGCTGCCAAATCCCCAATTCCCGCTTTTTTTGGCGAGACTTGCTTTGAGATAACGGTTTGCCGCCAGAGGCAATGTAGGTTTTTGAAAAAATACGCTTAATCAACGACCATCTGGCAGAATAATCACAATCTCCCTGCGGCATCTGCCAGATGCAATGCAAATGGTTCGGCATTAAACAGAACGCAGGCATCTCAAAGGGGCGGTCGGTCTTAATCTGCTGGAATGTTTCTTTCAAAATGGGACGGACAAAATCATCTGTCAGGAAATTGCGACGGTGATAGGTTACAACCGTAAAAAAATACCATGCGCCTTCGATTTTAACTCTACGATAATTCGACATAAATCGAAATTATATGCAATTGCCAAAGAAACACAACAATATTGTCATCAAAAAAAACCGCGTGGGCACGGCCCACCCTACAATGCTGTTTAAATAGATTTTTCCGCCGGGAAGTTCAGGCAGGCGAACTGGCCATGCAGTTCGGCCGCCTTTTTATCATAAGCTCTTGCCGCGTCGATCTCGGTGTCAAAGGTTCCGATATGGTAGGTGTTATTGTTGGAGTGTACCCTGGCGGTCCATTTTTTTTCGTACCTGTCTCTTTTGATGCCCTTATACTTCGAGGCCCCATTTATCGAAGGCTTATTGAAACTGTTCTGAGCGGGCGTACATAAACGCAGATTGCTCTTGCAATTGTTCAGGCCGTTGTGGTCGATATGGTCAACGAATAAATCCTCCGGAGCGGCCATTATCACACGGTGCATCTTAAGGCTTTTCCCCTCGCAATATCTGACGGCGTAAAAGGCATTCCTGTTGGCATTGGCATGCCATTGAAATCGGGCCAGCCGGTAATAGTCTTCCGCATCGACGAGGGCGAATTTTCCACGGGTAAGGGGTATCCGGCGGATGGCGGCAGAGCCGAGTTTGAAATCCCCGCTCGGGTAGAAATTGGCGCAGGATTGTTCGAGCCCGACTATCCGCCATCGGCCGACAAAGTTGACTTTCTGCCTGCAGCCGAGCATCGGACGGCTGGCGCCCATCATCCAGATCGAAAAAAAGCAGTTATCACAACGGATAAGATTCGTATTGCGTATGTCGTGATGCGTATTGCGTATTGTAGATTTCATATTATCAGCCACAGAGGCCACAGAGAAAAAACATTAAATAGTCCCCCGCCCAACGCGTTGGGCGGGGCTCCTCTACTAAAAACTAACGACTAAAAACTAAAAACTGGGGGGCTCGATTGCGGCTTTGCCGCAATCGAGCCCCCCCACCCTTTGCACGAACTTGCGTCTCTCATGCGAAAATGGCCAATTTTTTTACCTGTGAAAATCGATAAGTGCTTATAGACAAAGAGAATAAATTTTTTTATTTTTTTACCCAATAGCACGATAGTGCAACCGCTTTCTATGCTATGTGGACAAAAAGTGTCGCTAAAATAAATACGCTTTTTAATCCCCTTGCTATCCGCCAAAATATGAGTAAAATACGCGTAGCGTAACCCTGTATTCAGCCCAATGCGGAGAAAATAGTTCTTATTTAAAAAAGACAATATGGCAAACCTGAGAAAAAATGAATATCTTCCACTTTTAAGATTAGTTTTGAAACATAGGTGGCTACATAAAAGGCCTGATGAGCTTTCTGCATTGATGGGATTTTGTGAAGGTAAAACGGAATCAGATTTAATCTATGAATTGCTAGACCGTTTCTTTTTTTTATATCCCGAAGACATGGATAATTGCTGGCAAGAAATGGCTAATCAAATATTTAATGTTTGGAAGCTTGATCATAAGGACACTCAGATTGTTGCTATGGCTAAAGGTTCTGCTGCCGATAGTTCACAGGCTGTCTTACATATGTTAAAGAGGCATATAAAACAACAGACGGGTGAAAATGCAACTACCAAGAATACTGTTGATGCGACAATAGATGATATTGAAAACAAACCTTGTGTAGTTATTGTTGACGAGTTTGTCGGGAGTGGTAATACGGTTAAAAGACGCATTAATTATTTGATTAATGAATATAACAAGAAAGATATCAATCCTGAAATTAGAAGTAAAATCAAATTTTACGTTTGTGTAATTGTTGCTATGAAACACTCATTAGCAAACTTTAAAGAATTAGCTAGCGATGTTTTTGCCGTTGAATATCTCCCAAAAGGCATTAGTGACTATTATAAACCTCCTCAACTTGCCGAAAAATCCAAGACAATGCTCCAAATGGAATCTCGGCTCGAGTATAATCCAGATTCTTCAGAAGCTAAACACTTCCCCTTCGGGTACAAAAAAAGTGAAGCCCTATATGGTACGGAGGACTGGAATGCTGTAAATAATGTTTTCCCTGTTTTTTGGTGGGATAGACTAAAAGGTGGAAAACAACGAATACCTCTTTTTATTAGAAGCGAAGATGTTAAAGATTAACAGATATCAAAAAATAATACTTAGAGACTTATTTCGTGCCAACGGCATGTTAAATGCTTATACTTTTTATCGAAGGTACAAGTTTGATGTGTTTTTCTTAATTGAAAAAACAAAAAAATTAATTCGTCTTGAATTAGTTGAATTTGAAGATACTTCTCTACGACTGACAGATAAAGGGAGAACTCTACTTTTAGAAGAGAATATTATTTCGAAAGGTGAAGTCAAAAAACCATGGTTAATTGTCCCAGATGAGTTTAAAGATGTACAGAAGGCCCCTTGGGAACCATATATTCCTTCCAAACGTTTATTAGATAAAAAGCTCTTTAGAATTTAAAGATTATTACGGGTAGGAAGCTGTAGAAGCTAGTACAGAGGTTTCGGCCTCGGGAGTGCAGTCGCTCCAAGTAATAAGGTTAGCTTAAGCCTATTTGGTTGAATATGCTAGAAGCATATTAAACCCGATAATCGCCTCAGCGATTATCGCATGAGCTAAACCCTCCGCAATTTAAGGTTTTAAAATTACGAATCCTTTAGCACATGGTAACAGCTCGCAAGCTCGAGCAGAAGGTAGCTTTGGCTTCCTACCCTTTAATTTATTATGTGGTTTATTGATGAAAAAGAAAAATCTTAATATAGATTCTTGGAGATCGCATTTTTTGGAAAATGGGCTCCCTGAAGGTCTCATTGCAAACTATATTGCATACATTGAAAATATGTATGCAAATGGCTTTCCTCCAATCTTTGAATTTAGACATTTAGCTAGACTTCTCGGAAGATCCAAAAGATACCTATCGACCGTAGTTAGACGCCCTGAGAAGCATTATAGGCAATTCCAAATTCCCAAAGCAAGCGGGGATGTTCGCACGATTAATGCTCCATATCCTGCTCTCTTAGAATGCCAAAAATGGATTTTAGCTAATATACTCTCAAAAATAAAACTACCTTTTGTTGCTCATGGTTTTTGTAAAAAGAAATCCATTCTTACAAATGCCCAATACCACCTTAAAGCGCCAAACATTCTAAAGATGGACTTAGAAAAATTTTTCCCCAATATAAAACTCTCCGAAGTGATTTCAGTCTTTAGAAAATGTGGCTACCCAAATAATGTTTCATATTATTTAGCGAAAATTTGTACTTATGAAAATTGTTTGCCACAAGGAGCAGCAACAAGCCCATATTTAAGCAATATTATAGCAAGTAAAATGGATTGGCGGTTTTATCATTTATGCAAAAAGTCAAAAAACCTCTATACCCGCTATGCAGATGATTTGACTTTTTCTGGCAAATATATCCATGATAGTTTTGTGTCAATTGCTGAGAAAATAATTATTGAAGAAGGATTTAAAGTTAATGATAATAAAACTCATTTGCTTAGGAGAAAGGGTAGAAGAATTGTTACGGGCATTTCTGTAAACAATTCTGTCCCCAAAATTCCCCGTGAAATGAAACGAGATTTAAGACAGCAAGTATATTATACTTTAAAGTATGGAATCAAATCACACATGATAAATAGAAATATACGCGACCCATTTTACATCTATTCACTTTATGGCAAATTAACCTTTTGGAAATGGGTAGAGCCAGAAAACTCTTTTTTGGAACGTAATTTGCTGCAAATTAAACAGAGTCTTCCTCATGGGTAAAATTAATGGGCAAATAAAGGAAAATTAAAGGCGGGAAAATTTGGCGTCCGGTACCTTTTTTTTTGCGGGAAAATTAAAGGGGTCAGGAGCCTTTAATTATTCTCAATAAAGAAAAAAAGACAAAGCAATAGGGCGGTAATATGAACAAAGAACAATTAACGGGTAACCCAAAAACTTCAACGGGGGCAATAGTAGCTTTAATTGTCCCAGTTATTATATGGATGGTTTACATTTTTGGTATAGCTATTTGTGGATATGCAGGCTATTATGAGGATCTAAGCCCAATACTATCAGATATTGGGGGGATAGCTTTTATGGCTTTCAATTGTGCGTTTGCGTTCTTTATTCCTATTACGATAGCAGTTTCATTTCTAGCTATATCGGAAATCAAAAAAAGTAATGGCAAATTAACAGGCTATAGATTGGTAGTGGAGGGCATTATACTTTCTTTTATTCTTATACCCTTGACATTCGCTTTCCTCATTAAGTGGTTAGCCCCCTGCGGAAAAATCATATTTTTCCCCTTAAGTGACTTTTAATCTTTTACCCTTTACCACGGAATTGTGCAGACTTCATCCCACACCTCCGGAGAATTAAAGGGAGAATTAAAGTTGTCCGGTACCTTTTTTTAAAAATAGATATGAAACTTTTATTTTATTGTGCGCCTGTCAGCCATTGTTCCGCTAAGATGGCCAGGTCTTCAAGATTTACATAGCAGTCACCGTTAAGATCAGAGTTAGGGCAAACGCATTCAGTTCTGGCAACCGTAATGCCGGTGTAATACTCGATTATAACTTCCCCCTGCCCCCCGCAGGCGGTAATGCTGTCAATACTGTGGCCGATGAAGTTGCTTAGATCCTGCCGGACAACAACTGTCCCATCGCCTGTAATATCGAAAGTTCCATGGGGAGGGAAGAAAAATAAATCGTCAGCATAAACAATACCGCCATTGACCTGCACGTGTCCGTTGAGCATATCTAATTCACCGGCAATATCAAGCACCCCGGCCGTTATCGTGATAGTTCCGTCGCCTCCCTGTTCGCCGACGATAACATCGCCGCCCACCTCTATTGTACCACCTGCCAGGTTCACGGCGCCTATGCCCCGAGGGGCAATGTAATAACCCACCGTCAGCTTGGAATCAATCGTTACGAGCCCCTGCACATCCAGTGTTCCGGTCTGTGAATAGTTCCCTAAAATTGTATCTCCATATACATGCAGGGAACCGCCGGGAGCGACCTTGACAGTCGCCGAATTGCCGAATTGCGAAATAATCAGAAAGGCCGTCTCGGCGGAACAGTTCAAATCGATTATTGCCGGCCCATCGGGAGTACTGTTTATTAGAACTGTATCTGCTGAAGTGGGCGGGCCGAATCCAAGCCACCAGTTAAATGAATCGCACCAGTACATGTCGCTATCGGATGGAGGATCCCATGTGGCGGCATTTACACTAAATGGAATAATAAAAAGACTAAAAATAACAATAACAAAACTTTGCGAAATCAATTTTTGTGCCATTGAACACCTCATTTATAAAACATAAGTATAAACCGGGATTTCCCAGAAACAATCATATATCTTAGTTCAGCTTGCGCCGCCGAGCCTCTTTTCTGATAGAATATCACAAACCCTCCACAATGTCAAGCGTTTTGAGTAGATTTGTCCTATTTTGGCCCGGATTGTGTGATAAAACCAGCGGAATTTTATGCCCTAGGTAAAAGTGTTCAAAATCAGCGTGGGCACGGCCCACCCTACTGCCTATTCTTCAACTATTTTTATCGCCGAGGAGTTTTTTGAGGTATGAGTTTTCCCGCCGGGTAGCTTCCAGGTCAAAAAGGAGATATTTTATGCTGACTCGCAGGTAATCCAAAGACTCCTGCAAGGCATCTGTGCTCTTTTTCAGATGTTTTTGGTAGATACTGGCCTTCTTTGTCCAGGAGATCAGTTTTTTCTGCTCAGGCAGGGGGACCGTTCCGATTTCATTTACCAGTTCATTCAGTTTTTTTTCAAATGCCGCCTCATTCATAGCATACCCTCTCGCTCCGCCTTTACACTGTCTGCACAATTATCGCATCTATTATAAGTGCAAAGGTTATGCCAGCGGCGCAAAACGGCTATATACTGGTTTTTGGATGCGAAAAAGCCGTTATTATTGGCCGTTGAGGCCGTTTTCTCACTCGGCGAACAGGTAAAAACAGGTGTATGGATAGTGGGGCGAGGTTGATATTATTGAACATTTTAGCGGCCCCCGGCCTCATAATAGGGCCGTTAACCGGTTTGTCAGTTTAGAGTTGCCCGTTTTGTTGTTTTTTGTAAACACTTGTTATAGGACTTTGCAATTGGTCAACTTTAACATCAGCTATTTTAAGGGAAATGCCGCTCAATGATATTTTCGAACGGTTTTTCGGATAGGCGATGTTTTTTGATTGAAAAAGAGGCGTTTTGAGGTTTTAATGGCATCCAGCTGTATTTGTTGGAAATCTGTTTAGTCGTGAGGTGATTTATGGCGTCCGAAAGAGATTCAGGGTTGTGGCGGTTTTGCTGGTACGGACTGTTTGTCGGTTTGACACTGATAGGTATTCAGATGTTCGTGATGGGATATTTACTGGCTGGCAGAAAGGTTACAGCAAACGGATGGTCCGTTGGGGCTGCAACTTTTTTAATGCTGGCGGTGGCGGTTTTTGGATTCGCGGTCCTTTTGCTTACGCGAAAAAATATCCAGAGTATACATGATACCAGCGAACTGCTTGAAGATGTATCAGAGATAGCAAAAAAGAATCGTGACATTCTCGGCCGCGTCGAAAGGATGATGCGGCTCAGCAATACCGCCAGGGAGATCGTGTTTCAGGATGCCGAGCGAATGGAACTCGCGGAGGCCGTACTGGCAAAAATTCAACAACGGGATTTCGATGGTACAGAAAAAATTATTAAATTGATAGCCGCACAACCTCAATACGGCGACCTGGCCGACCAACTGCTGCGAAGACTTGAGGCCTTCCGCAATGGTACAGAGGAGGAACAAATCAATCAGATAGTCGCGCATATCCAGGAACTCTGCGACGGCTATAATTGGGGACAGGCCAGTGCCAGGATCGTTAAACTCCTGAAGGATTTTCCGGATTCAATTAAGGCTAAATCAGCTCTTGAGGATTTTCATCGGAAAAAAGACATGCGAAAAAGAGGACTTATCGGTGCGTGGGATGCGGCTGTACGGGATGGTGATACCGACCGCAGCCTGGAGATTCTCAAGGAACTGGACCTGTATCTTACTCCGAGTGAGGGGCTGGCGCTTCAGGAATCGGCCAGCAGTGTCTTTAAGACCAAACTGCATAATCTTGGTGTTGAATTTTCGGTGGCCGTTACGGAGCAGAACTGGGGCAAGGCACTTGAGGCTGGTGAGCAGATAACTGCCAATTTTCCCAACAGCAGGATGGCGCAGGAGATTCGCGGGAAAATTGGAATTCTTCGCCAGCGGGCGAAAGGGTAAATACAGAACACAGAATTCAGAATACAGAATACAGAATACAAAACACAGAATTCAGAACACAAAACACAGAATTCAGAATACAGAACACAGAACACAGAATACAGAATACAAAACACAGAATACAAAACACAGAATACAGAATACAAAACACAGAATTCAGAACACAGAATTCAGAAGAACTACGAACATTGAATTTGCCTTTAGGCAAGTGCTTGCTTTACGGTTTTGATGAAGTTGGCGATCTCGGTTCTCATTTTTTCTTTGTCAGTAAGGTTGTCTTCAATTATCCCGACGATTTTTGAGCCTATGATGACACCATCCGCCCCGGCGGCGGCAACCTGCTTGGCCTGCTCGGGCCCGCTGATACCGAAGCCTACGCATACCGGCACATCAGTCAGGCCCTTCAGTTTTTTTACCAGGGGTGATACGAGGTCGGAAAGCTTGCTCCTGGCGCCTGTTACTCCGTAAGTTGAAACGGTGTAGATAAAGCCGGTGGTCCTTGCTGCGATAATCTTTGCCCTTTCATCCGATGTGTTCGGCGTTACCATGAAGACAGTTTCAAGTCCGGCGGCAGTGGCAGGGGGGGCGATCTCGTCGGCATCGTCTATGCTCAAGTCGGCTATGAGTACCGAAGTTCCGCCGGCGGTCTTGAAGTCGGCAAGGAACTTTTCCGTACCATACTGATAAACCAGATTGTAATAGACCAGAAGACCTATCGGAATAGACCTGTATGCAGCGACGGCGGCGATAAATTCCAGGGCCTTTTCGACGGTCATGCCGGCATCGAGTGAGCGGATGTCGGCTTTTTGTATCGTTGGACCGTCGGCGATAGGGTCGGAAAACGGTATGCCCAACTCCAGGCAGTCGGCACCAGCATCAATCGCGGTCTGTACAATCGAAAGGCTGGTATCAAAATCCGGGTCGCCTATTACGAAAAACGGTATGAGGGCAGCGGTATCTAATTTGCTGAACGTCTCTTTGTATGTTGCCATAAATCTTATCCTTTATTGCAGGGGTCTGGCTTTTTCCACGATGCCGACATCTTTGTCGCCCCTGCCTGAGAGGTTTACCACTACGACGGTGTCCGGCGTGAGTTTACCTTTTTGCGAGAGGAGCCAGGCCAGTGCGTGAGAACTTTCAAGGGCTGGTATTATACCTTCCGATTTTGTGAATGCCTCGAATGCATCGAGTACGGCTTCATCGTTTACGGCGAAGTACTGCGCTCTGCCGGTATCCTTCAGTTGGCAGTGTTCCGGGCCAACGGCAGGGTAGTCAAGTCCGGCTGAGATGGATTCGGTTTCGTCAATCTGTCCATCGCCATCCTGGAGCAGATAGCTTTTTGCCCCGTGAAAGACGCCAACTGTACCGACCGAAAGAGTTGCGCAGTGGTTGGGCGTTTGTATGCCCTTACCGCCCGCTTCAATGCCGATCAGCTTTACCGATCCATCCCCGATAAAACCGGAGAATATTCCGATAGCGTTGCTTCCACCCCCTACGCATGCGGTAACAATATCCGGAAGTTTGCCGATTTTTTCCAGACACTGTGCGCGGGTCTCCGTTCCTATCGGGCTTTGGAAGTGCCTTACAATAGTTGGATACGGGTGGGGGCCGCAGACCGAGCCGAACAGATAGAATGTATCGTTTACATTTCCGGTCCAGTAGCGAAGGGCATCATTGATGGCATCTTTCAGCGTTCCCGTTCCGCACTCGACCGGTACGACCTCTGCCCCGCAGAGTTTCATTTTGTGGACATTTACGCTTTGCCTTTCGATATCTACGGTACCCATAAAGATCTTTGTTTCTATACCGAACAGTGCCCCCGTCATTGCAGTTGCAAGGCCGTGCTGGCCTGCACCGGTTTCTGCGATGATCTTTGTTTTGCCCATATATTTCGCCAGCAGGGCCTGACCAAGCGTGTTGTTTATTTTGTGCGCACCGCCGTGGAGCAAGTCCTCTCGTTTTACATAAACCCTGAACCCGACCTTTTCACTGAACCTTGCGGCGTAGTAAAGCGGGCTTGGTCTGCCGGCATAGTCGTTGTAGAGCGTGTTCAGCTCAGCGATAAATTCTTTGTCGCCGGAAAAACGTTCGAACGCCCGCTCTATTTCTTCTAATGCCGGAATCAAAACCTCCGGGACATAAAATCCGCCGAATTGGCCGAACCTTCCATTATGTTTCATTTTTTAACCTTTAGTTTTTTTTGACAGGCGCCTAAGGCGTAAAATTACAGGATTAAATTAAAAAAAACAAAAGATAATTAACCGCGGATTTCGCGGATTACACTGATTAAAAAAAAGTCACAAGATATTATATAAGAATTATTTCTATCTATCATGTCGCTTGCGCTCCATGCTTTTTAAGGTTTTCCTGCCATCCATATTTTTATTTCGATTTGGGCGACCAC
>SDBT01001068.1_pt1 | contig 46876 bp, 39 predicted proteins | sample 2277101 | NCBI WGS metagenome assembly SDBT01 (sample SAMN10404973, study PRJNA504765) | marine sediment metagenome | isolation source: marine sediment core GS10_PC15, 103 cmbsf | place: Arctic Ocean: Southern Knipovich Ridge | collected 2010 | reverse complement strand
AGAGCGAGTTGATGATCCTCCGCTCGCGCCCCTCGCAGCCGGTCAGGGACCAGTCGCCCGGGTCCAGCGGCGGCCCGATCTCCCGTTCTGGGAACTCGACCGGCTCCATCATCTGGCCGATCATCCCGTCGCCGATGACCATCGCCGGCATGAGGTACTTCTCGGCCAGCTCGAAGGCCAGCATGACCAAATCGACCGCCTCCTGCACCGAGGCCGGGGCCAGCACGATAATCTCGAAGTCGCCGTGGGCCATTCCCTTGGTCGCCTGCAGGTAGTCGCTCTGCGAGGGCAGGATGCCGCCCAGCCCCGGGCCCGAGCGCATGATGTTGACCACCACCACCGGCAGCTCGCAGGCCGCGATGTAGCTCAGGCCCTCTCCCATCAGGCTGATTCCCGGCGACGACGAGGTGGTCAGCACCCGCATCCCCACCCCGGCCGCGCCGTAGAGCATGTTGCTGGCCGCCACCTCGCTCTCCGCCTGCAGGTACAGGCCGCCCACCTCGGGCATACGCCTGGACAGATACTCGGGCACCTCGCTCTGGGGGGTGATCGGGTAGCCGAAGAAATGCAGGCACCCGGCGCGGATGGCCGCCTCGCCGATGGCCTCGTTGCCTTTCATCAGGACTCTTGCCATGGCCGGCTCTCCTCGGTGTCAATAGGTGAAGAACTCGTACATCGTTCCCTCGACGTAGACCTCGATGGCCACGTCGGGGCACGAGATGGCGCATATGCGGCAACCGAGACAGCGGGATTCGTCCTGGTTGACAGAATAGCTGTAGCCCTTGGCGTTGAAACTCTGCGACATGCCCAGGATCTGCTGGGGGCAGGCGTCGTTGCAGCGTTCGCAGCCCTTGCAGCGCTCGCTGTCGATCGTGACTTTTGGCATTAGCATGCTCCCGAAGGCCGGCCGATGGGGACGGGCCTGCCGGCCGGCAAGTTGGTCGCCGGGTCTCGCCTGCGCAGCCAGGGCGGCAGCATCAGGCGCTCGATCCGCAGGATGGGCGCGTCCACCTCGGCGAGTTCCGGAGCGTCGGCCAGCTCGCCCATGGCGGTGACGAACATCAGCTCGCGCCCGGTCCGTTCGGCCACCCGCCGGGCCAGGTGCCAGCCTTCGATTATCACCTCGGCGGTGGTCTCGGCCACCAGGTGGGTGTTGGCCACCAGGCCGGTGACAGTAAGGCGCGAGGCGCGTTCGATGGCCTCCATCATCCGGACGCAGCCATCCACCGAATCGGTGAACGGCCGCCGGGCGTTGATCACCTGCCACAGGCCGTAAGGGGTGTCGGTAAGCCGCCGGGCCATGCTCGACAGCAGCCGTGCGCCCACGTCGTCGCCGCCCACGTCGAGAAGGCGATAACCCTCGGCAGCCGGGCCGAGCATGCCCTGGATCTCCGGCACGACGATCGGCAGATCGGCAAAGCCAAGGGCTCCGGGCGGCACCACCACCCGGATGTGGTATTGCTCCATCAACTCCCGGACCTCACGGCAGCGGAAGTAGGGGTTGACGATGTCCAGGTCGGCCACCTGGACCGGAAAGCCCCTTGAAGCCAGCCGGATAGCCAGGTTGACAACTACCTCGGTCTTGCCCGAGCCGTAGTTGCCGACCACCATGACAAGGCCCTGCTCGGGCAGGAACTCTATGGTTTTGCGAGGTTTTTGCTTTGCCGCCATCTTTTGGATATTCAAATACCACCCGGCCGCAGGCTTGGCAAGGGATTTAGTAACTTCTCAAGAACTCCGGGCAATCCCCAATCCGTCTGAAGAAGGGAGATATGGAGATTCGGAGGGGATGTGGTGATGAAATAGTCCAATTCATCTCCACCATCTCCTCCTTATCCCCACATCTCCCTTTCCCTTTCTTACACAGGACTCCGGTGAAATCATGCGCCCGGGATTGAGAAGTTACGGGATTTCCGGTTGTACATCCCGACCTGCTTTCGATATATTGCGAATCGAGGTGACCATGGAGCAGTCCAGGCTGGAAGCTGCCTTCGCCCGGGCCGAGCGGCCGGACGTGGCGCTGATCTCCAACCACGGGTACGCCGGGGTGGAAATACCGGTTGGCGGGGCGCCGGACACGGGCGGCCAGAACATGTACGTAAACGCCCTGGCCCTGGCCCTGGACCGGCTGGGCTACCGTGTGACCGTCTTCGCCCGGGGGGGATTTCCGTTCTTCGGAAGCAGCCGGATCCGCACCGATCCGGAGTACCTGTCAGGGCACGTCCGCTACATCTTCTTGCCCGGGGGCGGGGACGGTTTCATCCGCAAGGAGGACATCGCCGTCGCCCTTGACGAGCAGGTCGACTGGCTGGACGGGTTCATCCGCGCGGAGGCCTCCGCCCGCGGCGTGGATCCCTGGGATGTGTACGAGTTCGTCAACACGCATTACTGGGATGCGGCCTTGCTCGGCGTGCGCCTGGTCGAGCGCTGGCGAAGCGACGTTGCCGCCCGGGTCCTGGCTCGCCTGCTCCAGGGGGTGGCGCGTGCCGGGGAGATCGAAGCCATGCAGGCCGACCGGCACTGGCGGGCCCTGGGCGACGCCCCGACCTTCCACCTCGGCTCCATATTGCTCGAGTGCGAGTGCACGCCGGCCACCCCTCTCGAACAGCGGGTCCAGGCGGTCGCCTCACGCTGGGTGGCCGCCCGCGGCATGGGAGCCAACTGCGTGGACGTGATCTGCGAGACCGTGGCAGAGGCCCTGGGCAAGGTGCGCCACACCATGGCGCCGGCCCTGCACCCGGTGGTGGCCGCCGACGCCCTGGGGGTGGCGGTCCTGACCCTGACCCCCGATCTGGCGGAGGGACTCAAGGCCGACCTGGAGCGGGTCGACCGGCACGTCTGGACGCCCCACAGCCTGGGCGAGCTCAAGGACGATAACTTCCGCAACCGGCCGCTTCCCGTGCGCCGGGATCTCAAGTTCTGCGAGCGGCGCGACCACGAGCGCATGATCTGCGAGCGCACCCAGGCCTTCGCGGCCACCTCGGCCGAGATCGCCGAGCGCCTGCGCACCCACTACCGGGTGCCGGTCGAGCAGATCTTCTACTTTCCGCCGTGCGTGGACTCGCAGACCTTCCGTCGCTACTCGGCTTCGGAGTCCGCCGCCACCTGGGACTACCTGTCCGGGGTGAGCGGAGTGCCGGTCGACGAGCTGAAAAATGGAAAAATCGTGTTCGAGACCAGCCGCATGGACCGCACCAAGCGCAAGGACCTGCTTATCGAAGCCTTCGCCCAGGTGACCCCCCGCGTCGACCACGCCTGGTTGTTCATCGGCGGCGGTCCGGAGAACGACGTGTTCGGGGCCTTGGCCGAGCAACTGGCCGCAACCCCGGAACTCGCCGGCCGGGCCTTCCTGACCGGGTTCATCCCTGATGAGCACATCGGCCCGCTGTTCTCGATCGCCTCTATCTACTGCTCGGCCTCTGAGATGGAAGGCTTCGGCATGTCGGTCTCCCAGGCGGCCGCGGCCCAGACCGCGGTGGTAAGCTCGGATCTCGTTCCTTTCTGCGTGCAGTACGTTCCCGAGGACGCGGTCATCGTCCACGCCGGCGACGTGGAGGACTTCGCCCAGGCCCTCCGCCGTCTTCTCGACGACGACGACGAGCGCGACTGGCGGGCCGCCGGCCTGGCCGAGAAGGTGCGGGTGCTGGACTGGGAGGCCCAGGCGGAAACGTTCCTGGGCTACCTGCGACGCAGCGGCATGCAGGTCGCAGAAGGGATTGAGGAATGATCGGAGACAAACTGGTCATCACCGCATACCACCGCGCCGGCGCGGCCAAGGTCATGGATCTGATCCGCGACCGCCTGGCCGCCGGCGAGCGCCTGATCGTCACCGTGGCCGGCGAGTCCGGCTCCGGCAAGAGCGAGATCGCCCACTGCCTGGCCGAGCTGGCCGAAAACGACGGCAAGAAGCCCTTCATCTTCGCCCAGGACGACTATTTCAAATTACCGCCCAGGTCCAACCACAACCGCCGCCTCGAGGGCATCGACTGGGTCGGCCCCTCTGAGGTCAAGCTGCCCCTCCTCGACCAGCACACGGCCGCCCTCAAGTCCGGCCTCGAAGAACCCCTGAAAAAGCCGCTTGTCTACTTCGAAGAAGACCGCATCGGCACCGAGACCGTCCAGCCCGAAACCTTCGACCTGGTCATCGCCGAGGGCACCTACACCAGCCTGCTCGACAACGCCGACGTGCGCGCCTTCATCGACCGCACCTTCCACCAGACCAGGAAGAACCGCCTGAAACGCGCCCGCGACCCGGACAGCGCCTTCATCGAGCAGGTGCTCGAGATCGAGCACCGGATCATCTCCAAGCACAAGGACCGCGCCGAGGTGATCATCGATCCCCCGCCCGAAGAACGCGAATAGTCCCTCATCGCTGCATACCGTCGCCACATCGGGCGCCTTGACAGGACGGGGGTTCCGGGGTAGGAATAGGAGCGATATAGCGTTTGTACTTCTTATGAGCCTCCGGAAGGCCATATGATTAGAAGTAGATCGCGGGATAACTGATGAGTGAGGTCCAGAAAGACGCCCTGCTGGAGAAGATCCGCAACCTTGCCCCGGGCAAGCTCGGGGAGGTGGAGGAGTTCGTGGATCGCCTGTATGAGGGCCGGGATGACATGTCGGGCACGCCGCTGCCGCATGACGCGGGCACGGTGCGGGCCGCCGGCGAAGCCCGCTTTGCCGAAATTGCTGCCACGCTCGGGAAGCAGCATCCCCCAGAGTGGGCAGTGGCCATCGAGCCGCGCTCGGGCGAGCACGCCGTGGGTGCCACGGAGACCGAGGCAGTGGACTTTCTTCGGGCGCACTGGCCTGACCGCTTGCTGTACGTCCGGCACGTTGGCGAGCACCAGCATCGCCTTCGCGTACGGGGCACACCTACCTCGTCCGGATCGGCTCTGTGACGCGTTCGATGCAAGTGGTCGTGGGCCCACGGGCGGTCTTAGTTCCCTTGCGCTTCGCTGGCAGCACCGAACCGGTCGAGGCCGTGATCGACACGGGCTTCACCGGCTCTCTGCTCCTTCCCGGTAATGTGGCCCGGGAAGTGGGCGGTACGCTCGTTGCGGTGGGTGCGCCCTGTATCATTCAGGATGGGCGTGAATTCGCCTGCGAACGCTGGTTCTTGGACCTGGTGTGGTTCGACGAGCCGCGGCCGGTGCTGGCCCTGGTGTCCGAGGCGAGCAGTGAGGTGCTTGTAGGACTCGAACTTCTGCGCGATACCGTTCTGCAATTGTGCGACGCGGGAGCCGAACTGCGTCGCTGTCCCTCCTAGTCCTGAAATAAGCGAGAACATCGTCACGAGGTTCACGCCGCAGACCCGGGATGTCGATAACCTCCACTCCCACTCGGCATCGGTCGGAAGCCGGTAGCCCTCGCAGTCGTACACTGATGAGTATGAGGATGTAAACTCCAACCCGATTACCTGCCTTCGCGGGCGACGGCCTGCCTTCGCGGGCCATAGCCCGCTACGGCGGGCGACGGCCTGCGGGTCCGACCCCGCCGCGACCTCGACGCGAACAGGGCGAGCAGCACAAGGCCGAGCAGGGTGTTGGAGATCGGGTTGGCTCCGTGGGAGCAGCCGCAGCCAGACCCCTTGACGCAGGCGCCGTCCTTGCACACCCCGCCGGTGCATTCGGTTTCGTTCTGGGCCCAGGGGTCGGTGCAGATTCCCGTTACCGGGTCGCAGTACCCCGCCGCGTGGCATTCGTCCAGGGCCTCGCACACCACGGGATCGGAGCCCACGCAGGCACCGTCCTCGCAGGCGTCGGACCGCGTGCAGGCGTCTCCGTCGTCACAGGCCGTGCCGTCCTCGATGGGCGGGTTGCTGCACGCGCCCGTAGCCGGGTCGCAGGTGCCTGCCAGGTGGCAGGCATCCAGGGCCTCGCACACCACCGGGTCGGAACCCACGCAGGTCCCGGCCGCACAGGTGTCGGTCCGGGTGCAGCCGTCGCCGTCGTCACAGGCAGCACCGTCCTCGGCGACCGGATCGTCGCAAACGCCCGTAGCCGGGTCGCAGGTCCCCGCCAGGTGGCACGAATCCAGGGGCTGGCAAACCACCGCGTCGCCACCCGCGCAGGTTCCAGCCTGGCAGGCGTCGGTCCGGGTGCAGGCGTCGCCATCGTCGCAGGCGGTGTCGTCCGCGGCCGGGGGATCGTCGCACACGCCCGTGGCCGGGTCGCAATTACCCGCCACGTGGCACTGGTCCAGGGGCTCACACACCACCGGGTCGGTGCCCATGCAGGCCCCGGCCTGGCAGGCGTCTGCCTGGGTGCAGGCGTCTCCGTCGTCGCAGGCCAGCCCGTCGGCCGGGTTGTGCTCGCAGTTGGTCCCGTTGAATGTGTCGTCCGTGCACGTGAGGCCGTCATCGCAGCCGCCCCACACCGACACGGTCACACCGTCGTTGCCGGCGAGCGTGCCGTCCGAGGCGACCAGGTTGAAGACCAGGTCGACCAGCCCTTCCACGTCCGGGGCCAGGAAGGTCGGGTTCGACGCCAGCGGGTCGGACAGGCCCACCGAAGGCCCGGCGGTCTGGCTCCAGCTCAGGTCGATCGGATCGCCGTCCGGATCGTAGCTCGAGCTTCCGTCGAGGGTGACCGTGTCGCCCGAGTCGACCGCCTGATCGGGGCCGGCGTCCGCCACCGGCGGGTGGTTGACCGGGTTGACGGTGATGTCCACGCTGTCGGGAGCGGAGTCGAGCTGCCAGTCGCTGACCACCAACTGGAAGGTCAGCACGGTCGGCGCGGCCACGTCCGGCGGGGCGAAGGTCGGGTTCATCGCATGCGGATCGGACAGGTTCGCCGCGTCTCCGGCCGTCTGACTCCACAGGTAGGTGATGGTGTAGTTCTCCGGATCGTAACTGCCGCTGCCGTCCAGCGTGACCGTGTCGTCCTCGGTGACGGTCTGATCGGCGCCGGCGTCCGCCACCGGAGGTTCGTTCGGGGCACCGCAGTTCACTGCCTGGCAGACGATGGTCTCGGCGTCCAGTTGCACGTCGTCGATCCACCATCCGGTCGCGCCGACGCTCGAATCGCAGCCCAGGCGGAAGCGGAGGATCACGTCGGCGGGGCCAAAGCTGGACAGATCCACGCTGACCTGGTGCCAGGCCATGGTGCCGGACCAGGCATCCCGGCCGCCGAGCGGGTTCGAGCCCCAGTTGCTGAGGTTGTCGTTGTAGCCGTTCTGGGTGATGTAGGCGCCCAGGTCGGAGAAGCTGGACCCGCCGTTGGTCGAGATCTCGAGGACTCCGCCGTCGTAGCCCGACTCGAACCCGTAGCGCTGCCAGAAGGTCAGCTGGGCGGTGTCACCGATGGTGATGGTCGGGGTCATCAGGAGGGCGTCCTTGGTGCTGCCGACGTCCGCGGAGAACCAGCTGTGGGTGGCGGAGTGCGAGTCTGTGGTGACGTAGCCCCAGTCGTCGATGCCGATTTGAGTTGCATGCGACCAGCCGTTGGGCTCGACCCCCTCCATGTCGTCGCTGAACGATCCCATGGCGATGTCGGCGTTGAGAAGCTCGACGAACGAGGACAGATCGGGTGCGGGCAGCTCGGCGGCGCCCGCCGAGACCGTGAACGACACGTTCTCGGCCGGGCAGGCGATCTCCGGGCGTGGCACGACCGTGAAGGTGGCCGTGCCCTGCTGGCCGGAAGGAATGTTACCGATCGAAGTCGTACCGGAGATGTCGCAGTCGGGCGCGGACAGCCCGACCGCCACCTGGCTTGCGTCTGCGCTGCCGAGGTTCTCGATGGTTACCTGGAACTGCGTGGGCTCGCCGTTGTCGGCGATGTCGTCCTGGTCGCAGTTACCCGTCGCGTCGTCGACCGTGTGCGCCAGGTAGACCAGTTGTGGTCGCCCGATCGCCACGCCGAAGCGCGTCGTCCCCGCCGCTCCGCCTTGTGCACTCCAGTCCAGGGTGAAGTTGGCCAGGGTTCCGTCGACGGCGTCCGGATGGATGTCGAACTCGGCGTGGGTGGTGGAACGGCCCTGCCCATCGGGAGCGACGTCGGGGAAGGTGGTCTGGTTGCCGGTGATGGTGATGGCGATGCTGTCGCTGCTCAGGGTCCCGGTGCCTCCCAGCGCGGCCTCGATACCGACGTTGCGGACGGTGATGGGCATGACCACGTGCCGGCCGGGGGTGGGGGCCACGGGCGTGGTGCCATCCGAGGTGATCTCGTGGCCCGAATGCACCAGATAGGGCCCGCTTGCGCTGATAACCTGGATGACGCCTTCGTGCCGGCGCATGTTGTGGGCGGTGATGGTCACCTGGAGATCGCCTACCGTGTCCGGTGGCGGGTTTAGCAGGAGCGTCACCTGTCCGGATGCGTCGGTGGTGCCCACCTGCTGCACCACGCCGCCGCGGACGCATACCAGCGCGTCCTGAACGGCATCCGCAGCGTTGGTGACCGAGAAGTCGATCTGGTCGATCCCGATTGGGATGGCGGACGGATAGAGGGCCATGCCGTCGAAGGGAGCCCAGGTGTAGAAGTCGATGGTGTGATCGCCCAGCACGTTGTACATCTCGAAGTAGTATTCCATGTCGTCGTTGGCGCCGTAGTGGGCCAACGTCTCGAGCAGGGCGTTGCGGATGATGCCTCCGAAGAGGGTGATGCCGTCCTCGTAGACGCCGTCCCACATGCGTTTTTCCAGGATGTCGTCCTCGTCCCAGTAGGAGTTGTTGGAAGCACCCCAGAAGATGATGGCCCCATGGGAGTGGCCCAGCCACATCTCGCCCCAGCAATCACCGCTGTAACCGAACGAGCCGGTCAGGCAGGCGTTGGAGATGACGAACGGCGCCGCGTCGGGAGGCTGTATCCCGTTGAGGTAGGCCTGGGTGAATTTGGGATCCGCCCAATCGGTCTCGCTCCCGTGCCCCGAGAAGTTGATCACCAGCCGGCCGTCGTCGAGGGCCGTCTGGATATCCGATTCGGAGGCATCGCCCTGGCCGCAATACAGCTTATCGCCCCCGGGTTGGGGATCGTTGGGGTGGGTGCCGGTGTAGCCGCCGGGCTCGGTGTAGTTGTTGATGACGTAATTGTGCGTGCCTTCGGTGATGCCGGCGTTGTCGCAGGATGCCAGGAAGGAGAATTTGGTCATCCAGCCCTCATCGACGGGGAAATCGGCGTAGATGTACTTCCCTGCGCGCTCGAAGTAGGTGTTCAGTTCGGTCTGGTTGTTGACGCTGATGCGCGAGACCAGCAGGTCGGGAGCCAGCAGGTCCGCCGTGTAGTTGTCGGGGTCGATGGAGGCGTAGTACAGGTCGGTGACCTGGCCGCTCCAGCCATCCCCGGCCACTCCGTCGTGGACGGGAACATCGTTGACGTCGCCCACCAGAACCACGTGGCTCAGCGCCGGATCCGTCCAGCTCAGGTACTCACCGCGGACGTAGGCACGCAGGGCGGTGTCGGTGGCGCCGATGTCCGACATGGGCACCATCGTCACCAGGTGACCCTCGGCCCGGCGTGCGTCGATGTAGTTCAGCAGTTCCGTGTTGGAGGTGTAGGCGTTGCCCACCACGAACAGGATGCCCTCGGCGTACTTGTCGGTGGAGATGTCCCGGTCCTCCTTCGCCTGGCTGCGCCAGGCTTCGGAGGATGGTTTACCATCCGTAGCTCGCTGTTTTCCAGCGAGCGAAGGGTGGTAGTTCAGGACGTTGGTCCCCAGCCATGCATCGAACGTGGGCGAGAAACGCTTCAGGGTAGCTTCCTCGCCCGGCACGGTCGGTCCGCCCTGCAAGGCCAGGCGCAGCGTTGCGGTCGGGGTGGTCTGGATGGATGCCCGGTACGGGTTGTAGCGGAAGGGGAGATACTCGACCAGGAACAGCCGGTGTCCGCGGATGACGAAGGGCCCGGAGACGCTCGCGGATTGCTCAGGGTAAAAGGCATCCGTGGCGTATAGATCTTCATCCATCTCGAAGGGCGTCCGTTCCCGCGCGCCCGGCACCTTTTCCACGGGCCGCTGGACGGGGAAGATGAGATGATCGGCACCCAGCTGATCGAGGAGCACGGTCGAGCGTTCCGGCGCTTCGACTTGCACCGCACACGTACCCGCCGGTACTTCGACAAACCGGCGAATGGCCGGCAACCGGGGCTTGCCCAGTTCGTTGGTCCAGCCGCAGCCGGGCGAATCCATCGTCGAGAACAGCCGGCCGTGGGTCGGCAGAGCGCCGATGTGGATGCTCCCGGCGTTAGCGTGCAGGGTGATGCCCTGCGGGCCTGCCTCCACGAGACGGATCGACGTGGGGGCCGGTCGCTTGTACATCGACGGAAGAAGCGGGGAGGTTCCCTCCGAGCTGACGTCGGATTCCTCGATCGTCCCCTGGCAAGCCACGACCATCAGGATCGACAAGCAGCCGATCCACATCAGGATTTCCTTCAAGCTCATGCTGACATCCTTTCGCAATTCTCCGGACCTTCCAGACGGTCAGACCCAATCCTAGCTTTTTCACACCTTTTCGTCCAGCCGGAAAGGTTGACAGGCTCCGGGAAACTGCGGTACAGTTACTCAAAATACTGAGTAAGTTTAGCTGATATATTGAGTATTTTTCAAAATGCACTCCAACACATCGTATAAAAGAGACATTTTTGAAATCCTGATGTCCAGGCTGGCCGAGCCGAGGCATTTCATCCAGATTCTGACAGGTCCACGTCAGGCGGGAAAAACCACTCTTGCCAGGCAGGTCATGTCGGCATTGTCCCTTCCTTCCCACTATGCGGCCGCCGACGATCCCAGCCTGCGTGACCGGATCTGGATAGAGCAGCACAAGCAACGCGCCGACGTGATCATCGACCCCCACCCGAAGAACGAGAGTAGTCTAATATCGGTGGAATTTTGTGCAAAACTGGCAAAATTTTCAACGTTTCCGTCGCCGTCGCCGGCAGGTGGAGTCAAGTGGTAATCGTGAAAACCGCTGAGACTAGCCGGTGAAGAAGGTCTTGTCTGGTATGTGCTCATTTCTCTCAACAATCCGGCGACGGCGACGGCGACGGAAACGGCAACGTCAACGAGGCCTTTTGGATTCCGGCTCGTGATGCCACCGTGTCCAAAGACATCCTTCAGATGTCCCGGATCCACAAGCCGGCCCTGCTCAAGCGCCTGTTCCAGCTCGGCAGCCGTTACTCGGGTCAGATCCTGTCCTACCAGAAAATGCTCGGCCAGTTGCAGGACGCCGGCAACACCACCACGCTGGCACATTATCTCGATCTGCTGGGCACGGCCGGCATGCTGACGGGTTTGTCCAAGTACTCAGGAGGGGAGATCCGCAAGCGCGCCTCCAGCCCGAAGCTCCAGGCCGTCGCCCGCCGTAGCGGGCTATGGCCCGCGTAGGCAGGTGCTCAACACGGCGCTCATGACAGCCCCGGCCCAGGTCGACCCCACCCGACTCAAGAACGATCGCAACTTCTGGGGCAGACTGGTCGAATCGGCCGTGGGTGCTCATCTGGTAAACGGCACCCGGCGAGCCCCGATCGAAGTCTTCTACTGGCGGGAGAAGAACCAGGAGGTGGACTTCGTACTCGAGCACGGTCGGGACGTCGTGGCCATCGAGGTAAAGAGCGGCGCGAGGAAGGTGTCCCTGCCCGGAATGGAGGCCCTCGCCAGAAAGCACCCGATCTCCCGCAAGCTCCTCGTCGGCGGCCAGGGGATGCCCCTCGAATCATTTCTCTCAACCCCGCCCGAGCAGCTGTTCTGAGAGTGTGGGTGTCACAACCAAGAAAAGGGGTCAGGGCACAAACCGGATGCGGGTCTCGGCTGCCTGGACCACGTCGATCTCCTCGTAGGCGAAGGGGGGGGCCTGGTTGCGGCGCCAGTACTCGGCCTCGTCGGCGTGGTGGGGTAGTGCCGGGTCGTGCTGGTTGCCGCCCGGGAGGGCGTTGGAGGCTTTGGGGCCGTCGGGGGTCAGCTCGACCACCAGGCGCTGGGACGGGCCGCTGTCGTAGGTGTAGTCGGTCTCGTCGAACAGGCTGAAGTTGCAGGCGTCGACCGCGAACATGTCGCCGTGGCGGGGGAAGCCGTCGGGGTAGTCGGGGTCGTCGAGGGGGGGGATGGAGAAGATGTCCTGGTTGAAGGCGGCCAGGCCGAACAGGTCCTCGAAGCGGATGGTGTGCAGCAGGCCCCAGCGCCAGGAGTCCATGTCGGCGCCGATGCGGCCCTCGAGCCAGGTGACGGCGGCCAGCGCGGCGCGCACGATGCGCTCGTCGCGGGACTCGACCATGCCGTCGGTGTCCAGGTCGTCCCACAGCACGGTGTCGCCGAGCGCAGCGTCGTAGGTGGCCAGACGCTCGGGCTCGAGCATGGCCCACTGCAGGGTGCGGCCGGTGTACTGGGAGGTGGGCCGCACGCCGATGCGGTCGATCTCGTCGTCGAGGGCCAGGCGGGCAAGCCGGGTGATGGTGGCGTTGAACAGGGTTGTGGCAACGCTGTCGGCTATCTCGCCGGCCGCCGGGTCTCCCTCGACCGCGGCCGGGGTGAGGTGCGAGGTCCAGGCGTTCAGACGGTCGCGCACGTGCGCCAGTTTGGTCATCCCGGCAGCCCCGGCCTCGGCCACTACCGCGCTCAGGTCCGGGTGGGTGTCGGCGCTGGCGTGCTCCTCGCCGGCGCGATCGAGGGCCGCAACCAGCACGGCGGCCAGCTTGGCGCCCAGAGCCGAGTGGGCGTCGGCCTGCACCTGGGACATGTCTTCCGGGGTGATGCCGCCGGCCTGGACCAGCTGGCCCAGCCGCTCGTGCAGGCGCGCCTGGCGAAGGCCCAGGTCGAACTCGCTGCCCAGGTAGTGCTCGTCGTTGAACGGGTTGCCGTCGGCCGTGGTGCCCACCGGATCCTGGTTCGCAGTGCTAAGCCAGCCTTCTTCGGGGTTGCGCGCGGAGGGAATGTCCTCGTCTGCGAGACGGCCGATCCACTCGTACTCGCCCGTGCCGGGCAGCACCATGGACGGGCTGAAGCCGGTCCGGGTGGCCGGATCGTAGTCCATGGCCCGCGGGTCGCGCACCGGCACGTGGCAGCGGGTGGTCCAGAAGATGTCGCCGTTCGAGTCGGCCGCGACGATGTTCTGCCCGCCGACCTCGAAGTTCTGCATGTAGGTGGCCACGTCATCGACGGTCTCGGAGATGCCGAAGCCCACGAAGGCGGCCAGCTCGTCGCTCGGCTCGATGCCGGTCCACTTGAACGACAGGGCGCTGTCTTCTTTGCGGGTCTCGGGGATGATCGGGCCGTGGTGGGGGACCACCTCGATCTGTATTTCCTCCGGCTGGGCCCCTCCCACCAGGATGGTCTCGGTGATCACCTCGATCGGCACCTGCTGGCCGTTGAAGAGCACAGTGTCGGGCTCGCCGGGAGCCCCGGGGGTGATCACCTCCTGGTAGACGTCGGTAACGTCGTAGTTGGACACCGTGGCTCCCCAGGCCACGTTGCGGTTGAAGCCCAGGGTGATGCCGGGGATGCCGGCGAACGAGACGCCCATGGTGTCCCAGTCGCCGCCGGCCCTGGCCGTGTTGAGGTGGTTCATCCACCAGATCGGGGGGGACGCGAGCCCCAGGTGGGGATCGTTGGCCAGGATCGCGTTGCCCGAGGCCGTGTGAGCGCCGCGCACGATCCAGTTGTTGGAGCCGCGGTCTTCACCCGCCACCAGGTCGCGCAGCCGCTTGAGCGCCTGGAAGAAGGGCCTGGCGCGGAGCAACAGCTCGCGGTCGGGCAGCCATCGCTCGCGCACCTCGGGCCCCCGCCTTGCCCGCCGCACACCCAGACCGAAAAATCCCTCGCTGGTGTAGGCCTCCGCTGCCGGGGCGAACGGCCACAGGTCGTGGAACATGCCGGCCCGGGCTGCCAGGCGCTCGTCAGGAGAATCGGCCGGGAAGGACTCGGCGATGCCCGAGGCGGCCAGCGACCAGTCCGCGTCGTCCCAGCCGGTGAAGGAAAGGTCGTAGGTCTGGTAGCGGGCCAGGGACAGGGTGTTGACCCCGGTCCAGTCGGTCAGCAACTCGGGACGCAGCAGGTCGGCCAGGATGCCGGGAAAGCGCTCGTTGCCGGCCTTGATCTGCGCCATCCAGGCGGTCACCCCCTCGCCGAAGGCGTCCAGGGCCACCTTGCCGGGACTCCCTTCCTCGAGCGAGTCGTAGATCGCCCGGGCCTGGCGGTGGAGGCCGAGCAGGCGGGTGGACCTGTCCGACTCCAGCATGGTGGGGTCCAGGTTGCCGGCCACCTCGGCCAGCCGGCCCTCGATGGCCCGGCGCAGAAATTCCATCTGGGCCATGCGGTCGCGGGCCATCAGGTATCCCTGCACCCGGACCACGTCCGCGATGTCCGAGCCGTAGATGTGCGGGATGCCGCGGTCGTCGAAGACCGCGTCGATCTCGCCGGAAAGGATCGAAAGTTGGATCTCCTCGTCCACCGGCAGATCCTCGATGACCGCCGGTGACCCGCCGTTGCCGCAGGCGGGAGTCCAGCAGACGAACGGTATCGACATCGCGATGATCAGAAAGCGTCTCATGTCAGTCCTCCTTTGTCGGGTTGTTATTGCTGCGGTCATTTCCTTTGAATGCGTTTCAGTCGCTTCCCCACCCAGGCGGCCTCATCGGCCAGGCCGACCCGCCGGTAGAAGGCCTGCAGTTTCTTGTAGCGCTCGACCACCTCGAAGCCGATCGCGTGGTGCAGCTTGCGCAGGCAGACCGGGCACAGGTGGATGGGCCTCGAGTCGCTCTCGTCCAGGTGGTTCGACCCGTTCATGCCGCACTCGTAGTAGATGCAGTGGTACAGGCCGAACATGTGGCCGGTTTCGTGGGTAAGGACCTTGCACGAGCGGCGGATCAGCACCTGCTGGTAGTCGGGGCCGCGCGGCTCGCCGTAAAAAGCCGGGTCGTAGCGGGTGAACGAGAACACCCCCACCCGCTCGCGGATCGAGGCCATTCCGAAGACGAAGTTCCAGGACGGCTCGGGGTAGAGGTCCTCCATGGTCACGCCCAGGAGGCAAAAAGCGTCGCCGGGCAGGCGTCGCTCGAGCCATTCGAGCACTTCGGTGGCCAGCACCTGGCGGTTCTTCGTATAGGAGTTGATCCGGGTGGTCAGCTTTCCCGATTCAAGGGACAGGGGATCGAGCACCTCGACCGGCAGGGTGAAGTAGGCCCGGGCGCACTCGGCCAGGTCGGCGAGCTTGGGGCTCCTGCCGGGCTCGAAGCGCCCGATCGGTTGCAGGTAGATGGTTTTCCTGGCTTCGTCCGGCTTGTTGTAACCGCCCCGTGCGAACTGGTCGCAGGTCTGGCCCGGCTCGGGGTGGTTGGCCAGCCAGTCGTGCGGGCCGGGCGGCCCCAGCACCCGGAAGGCGGACGGGTCCAGGGCGCGCCCGAGGCTGGCGGGCAGTTTTCCGGTCTCGCCGATCGCACGGACCGGGTCGGTCGTCGCTGCTGGTTCGAGTCTCACCGCTAGCCACACCCCCGCTGCCAGTATCGCCAGCGCCGCGATCGTGATCTTGCGCACGCTTCTGCCCTCCAGGCGATCAGCGCTTCCAGGCCCAGGAGGTGAACAGCACCACCACCGAAAACACCTCCAGCCGCCCCAGGAGCATCAACAAGCTCATGATCCACTTGGACGCGTCCGGCAGGTGGGCCCAGTTGCAGGTGGCGCCCACCTCGCCCAGGCCGGGGCCGATGTTGCCCACGGCGGCCACCGAGGCCGAGGCCGAGGTGACCAGATCATAGCCCGAGGCGGCCATGGTCAGGGCGCCGATGATGAACAGCCCGATCCATATCCAGCCGAAGGCCATTATGTTGGAGACGATCTTGTGATCGATCACCTTGTCGCCCACCCGGATGTGCCGCACCCCGTGGGGGTAGATCATCCGGTGGATCTCGCGCAAGAATGCCTTGGTGAAGATCAGTATCCGGGCCACCTTCATGCCGCCGCCGGTCGAGCCCATGCAGCCGCCCACGAACATCAACAGCACCAGCACCAGGCGCATCAGATGCGGCCATTGGTCGAAGTCGGCCGTGGTGTAGCCGGTGGTGGTGCCGATGGAGATGACCTGGAAGGCCACCTCGCGGACGTGGCGCTCCAGGCTGCCGCCATAGGGCACTACGATCAAACCCAGCACCAGGCAGACGGCCGCGATGCAGGCGTATGTGCGAAACTCGGGGTTTTTCAGCAGCGGCTTCGGCCGCAGCCTGACCAGCTGGGCGTGGAGCGAGAAGTTGATCCCGGCGATGAACATGAAGGCGATGATGATCCACTGGGTGGCCGGGCTTTCGAAGTAGGCGATCGACTCGCTGTGGGTCGAGAACCCGCCGGTCGACATGGTGGTGAACGTATGGCAGAAGGCATCGTACAGGCTCATGCCCGAGACCTTCAACAACACAAGCTCGGCGGCCGAGATGCCCAGGTAGAGCTTCCACATGTCCTTGGCGGTCTCGATGATGCGCGGCTTCTCGCGCTCGAACACCACCCCGCCGGGCGTCTCGGCCTTGAGAAGCCGGTAGCCGCCGACCCCCAGGAAGCGCAGCAAGGCCACGCTGAGCACGATGATGCCCATGCCGCCCAGCCACTGGGTCATGCAGCGCCAGAACTGCACCCCGGCCGGGATGACCTCCACTCTCGGGAAGATGGTCGCCCCGGTGGTGGTGAACCCGCTCATGGTCTCGAAGAAGGCGTCGGTGATGTTGGCGGTAGTGCCCGAGATGGGGTAGGGCAGCATGCCGATCACCACCATCAGCAGCCACGAGAAAGCCACTACCGCGAATCCCTCGCGCCGGCCCAGATCGGCTTTTGAGGACGAGAAGCGACGCATCCACAGGCCGCCGCCCAGGCTGAGCACCAGCGGCACCACGAAGGCGGCGATCTCCCAGCCGCCCTTGGGGTTGTCCCCGTAGTGGATTATAGCCACCACCAGCGGCGCCAGCAGGCACAGTGAAAGGATCAGCGCCAGGTGGGCGAGGGTGTACAGGACCGCGCGCCAGTCCATGGGACTACAACCACCTGCGCCGGGTGAACAGCTTCTCGATGCGGTCGATGGCGTCGGGCAAGGCGAACAGCAGGACCGTGTCGCCGGGCTGCAACTGGGAGTCGCCGTTCGGGATTCGCATGATGCCTTTGCGCACGATGGCTCCCACCAGGGCGTTCTCGGGGAACTTGAGACCTTTCAACGGCGCCTTGCAGGCCGGGGAGTTCTCCGGGACCTCCATCTCGATGATCTCCGCCCGCGTGTCCGCCAGCCGGGTCACCGAGTGCACGTGCCCGCGCCGCACGTGCATCAGGATCTCGCCCACCGTGACCAGCCTGGGGTTGATCACGATCTCGACGCCGAGGCTGTCGAGCACGGACACGTACTCCGGGTGTTGGACCAGCACCGCGGTCAGGGTCTTGCTGTGCTTCTTGGCCAGCAAGGAAGCGAGCATGTTGCGCTGGTCGTCGTCGGACAGGGCGCAGAACAGGTCGCACCTGTCCAGGCTGGCCTCGGCGAGCAGGTCCAGGTCGGTGGGGTCGCCGTGCAGCACGACGACCTTCTTGAGCCGGCCGGCCACCTCGTCGGCCAGGTTCTCGTCGGGCTCGATCAGGTAGACCCGTTCGACCTTGTCCTGGATGGACTCGGCCAGCTGGATGCCGATCCGGCTTGCGCCCGAGATGATCACGACATCGTAGACGACCGGACGGCGGTGGATCAGCGGCAGCACGAACTTCACCGTGCTCGCGGAGACGAGAAGGTGTACGCCGTCGCCCGCCTGGATGCGGTCCTGGCCCTTGGGCACCAGCACCTCGTCGCCCCGGGTGATGTAAAGGAACAGAAAGGCGTCCAGGTCTCCCACCTCGCCCAGCTCGGCCAGGGTCTTGCCCACGACCGGGCAATCCTGCCGGATGTCGAATCCCAGCATGAGCACCTCGCCGCCCGCCAGGGCGGCATAGTCGGTGGTGCCCGGGATGTCGATCATGCCGGTCAGGGCCTGGACGATGGTCGGCTCCGGGTTGATGACGTGGTCGATGCCCAGTTCGCTCAGCTTCAGCAGACTGTCCTCCTGGACGTATTCCCGGTTGCGGATGCGCACGATGCGGTGCTTGACCCCTATACGGGACGACAGCATGCCCACCACCAGGTTGACCTCGTCCACATCGGTGACCGCGATGACCATTTCGGCCGAGCGGATGCCTGCGCGAGACAGCACGCTGGGTGAGCCGGCGTTGCCGTGCACGCCCAGTACGTCCAGCTTGTCGTTGAGTTCCTGTATTTTCTGCCGGTCCTTGTCGACCACGCCGACCGCGTGTCCCTCCTGGGAGAGTTGCTCTGCCAGGGCCACGCCAACCACACCGGCTCCGACGATGACCGTGTTCATTCTCTTCCTCCGTGCGCGGGGACCGTCGATCACATTTCGGGGCATGCAGAGCGGTTGAACGGTTCCCCGTGTCGGGATGGTATGTGGTGACGGGGGTGACGGTCAACGGTAATGTCTATCGATCGAGTTGATCGTCGAAGGTGACGCCGTTGAAATACTCCGCGTCGAAGGAAGATACTGGAGATACTCCAGTATCTTCATCCAGAGAATACGTCCGCAGCCCTCGTACCTGGCTGGTCGCCAGCCACAGCGAAGGGTTGAACATCATCCCGGTGTTCAGGTAGCGCTGGTCGGTGCTGTAGATCACGTGCAGGTCCCGCTTGTAGGGCATCGCCGGTTCTCCGAACTCGTCGAAGACCGCGTAGCGGTAGTCCAGGCCGCCGGCGCCGGGGTCGTAGCCTCCCTGTGACGAAAAGTACGTAAAGCCGACGACGTCGGGATGCCAGCTGTCGGATTCGCCGCCCTCGATGTCGATGAAGGACAGGAAGACCACCGCGTGACCGGTGCCGTTGGTGCGGTTGAGGTTGATGAAGGAACCCGGACGCAGCTGTTCGAAGGGTACGGTCATGCCCATGCCGAAGTGACGGGCGGCGTCGGCCGTGCCGCCGGCGTTCAGGTCGGGATTGACCCAGACGTGTCCGCGGAAATCCCCGGCCCCCAGCCTGGCGAAGGAAATCCTGGGCAGGAAGTCCCAGACCGACGCGTCGCCGGTGTTGTCGGCATATAGCTGCATGGCGGTCAGGATCACCTCCAGCGCCGCGGCCACGCACATTGTCCACGGCGGGTCCGTGGCTTCGATGATTCCATACGGACCGTATTCGATGTCGTGGGTCAGGGCGGCCGAGGCGTATCCCAGCAATCCATGGTTGTCATACAGGTATTCAACCGCCGCCAGGATGTAGTCATTGAACAGCTCCTCGGCTGGAGGTTCCAGGGGCCTGACACTGACGTCCAGGGTATAGGGACCGGTGCCAAGGAAGCCTGAACCCGCGTAGGTGTCGAGCACCAGGAAGTACGTACCCGGTTCCAGCTCGGCGTAGACGCCCTTGTCGCTGCGCCCGATCAGCTCGAGCGGATCGAGAGAGCCGAGCAGGTGGACGTCGATGTCCACCTGCTCGGGTTCGGGGCAAACGATCTCGGCCGAGACGCGGGATGCCTCGGAAAGGCTGAACGTGTAGATGTACTCCGGTCCGGACTCGTCGAGCGCGTTCGGCGGATAGGCGTCGAACGCGTCGGATTCCGCCTCGGTGGTGTCGCGGATGTCGGTGTAGACGAAGTGGGCCGGCAGGGGCTGGTCGGCGGGATGGCCAAGAGGGATCGGATCATCGACGGTGCCCGCGTGGTAGGCCGTAATTTCCACGTACAGGTGATAGGGCCCCGCCATCTCCACCGAGCCGGTTGAGTAGGTGTCCATGACCAGGTAGTACAGGCCCGGTCCCAGGTTTGCGGTCAGGGCGTAGTGGTCACGGTCGATCAGCTCCAGCGGATAGAACGAGGACAGCAGGTGCAGGTCGATGTCGACCCCGTCCGGTTCGGGAAAGTCGATCCAGGCGTCGAAGGACATGGGCCGGTCGAGCCGGAAGGCATAGAAGTACTCGGGACCGGACTCGTCCAATTCGTCGGGCGGATAGCTGTCGACCATGTCGGACGGCGATTCGGTGGTGTCGCGCTGGTCCTCGTAGGCCACCCGCGAGCCGTGGACCGGGATTATGAACGGGTGATCGATGGTCCCGTCCTGGTACGTGCAGGCGTCGCCGATCCCGTCGGAGTCCCAGTCGGCCTGTTCGGCGTTCGGGGTGTCCGGGCAGTTGTCCTCCGCGTCCAGCACGCCATCCGCGTCCCGGTCGCCGGGGGGCGGCGGCTCGTCGCACACGTCGCCCCGGCCTCCGTCGCAGTCGGCCGGACCTCCCGGACCGCAGCCCGCAAGGCCGGCGACCAGGGCCGCCGCGGATATCGCCGTGAGTGTCCAGCGCGCCATCGACAGCATGGCAATCTCCTCTGTCCCCTTCGTCGATCGCTCAGGGATCGGGAACGTCGTCCATGTGCGGGGTGTGACGCAGCCAGGAGTCGTCCCGGTTGGCCATGCGGAGCAGGTCGGCGCACGAGGCGTCGTCGCTCATGCGCTGCATCCGGAAGTAGGTGCGATCGGGATCGTCGTGGATGAAGGTATCGATGTCCTGGATCAGGGCGGGGTTGGAGGCCGAGAGGACCTTCTGCTTGCTCTCGATGGTGGACAGGCCCTTGATGTGGTCGGCGTCCAGGATCCGGCCGTGGTAGATCGCCGTCCAGCGCTGCACGTTGTAGATGGCCCCGCGCATGATGCCGTCCATCAGGGTGGTCAGGCCCACGTGGCCGTCCTCGTCCTGGTCCCAGAAGCGCGGGTCGTTCGGGTTGGCTTCGTAGTCGGTGTTCGTGGGCAGCGGGTCGTTGACCGGGTCGTCCAGGATGCAGCCGCGCACCTCCAGCGACATGCTGGTCTCGAACGCATCCCCGGGATCGGCCGTTGGCAGCTCGACCGCCTGGATCAGCACGGGCAGGGATTTCAGGTAGCCCAGGGGGACGACCATCCAGGCCATGTCGTTGAACTCCTGGTCATCGTCTCTGAAGTTGATCAGCTGGATGTCGCAGAGCTTTTCCTCCAGCACCAGCGTGTCGCCCTCGGTGTGGCTGACCTTGATCAGCATCAGGTTGGCCGAGTAGGTGTTCTGCTTGGGCACCAGGGGCAGGCCGACGGTCACCACGCCGATCTCCATTCGCATGCCCCACACGCCGGTAAAGGCGTGGGCCGGGCTCGAGGTCGGACCGTCGCCCAGATCCAGCGGCTCGCCGCTGTCCTTGCACATGCTCTCGGTGCCGCCGGAACAGCGAGGGATGCCGGTCCTGGGGTCCGGGCTCTTTGGACAGTCGCACACGTACGTCCAGCCCTGCGATAAGCAATGACTGTCCTGCTTGCACGCGGTCGGCGGCAGCTCGCCGGGCGGAACCCACCTCTCCCAGCCGGGCAGCAGGCACTGGCCCACCGGGGTGCACTCCAGTTGCAGGTCGTCATCGGGATCGTCGAAGGCCAGACAATCGTTGTCCGAGGAGCACTGGGGGGCGCAGGTGCCCTGGCAGGTTTCGCAGGAGTCGAGAATACAAGGGCACTCCGAGTCGTCTCCGCAAACCGATCTGTTCGCACCAGAGCAGCGGCCGTTGCAGTAGCCGTTATCCCCGCAGTCGGCGTGGCTGACGCAGGACTGGGTGCCGCCTTGCTCGACGCACTCGCCGAGCAGGTTGCACAGCTCGCCCTTGTCGAGCAGCGAGCAGTCTGCGGTCGAGCGGCAGTCCGACCAGCAGAAGCCGTCGACGTTGCAGTAGCGTCCCGTGCCGCAGTCGAAGTACTTCTCGCATTTTTCGTAGTCCAGTTGCCCCGGGTCCACCTCGTCGCCGGTGGTGGAGGAGCAGGCTGCAAAAAGCAACGCCGCCAGGCCCGCCAAGTAGATCCTGTGCATTTTCACTCTCCGCATTTGTATCACCTTGTTCATTGCACCATTAATAAGCACTGGGAATCAAGGCTTGGCTTCAAGAATCGTTCCAGGGTATGATGGTCTCAGACCACCATCCGGAGGTTTTCGAGATGCGAACGCTTATCCTGCTTCTGACCGTGTGCGCCTGGATCGCGATGGCGGGCTGCAGTTCCGGCTCGGACGGCGGTGAGGACGCCGGGCCGTGCCAGGGCGGCGCCACCTGCGAGACCCACGACGACTGCAGCCGCGGGAATTACTGCGCGCCGTCCGGCTGTTGCCTGGAGGGCTGCGCCTACGAAGACGACTGCCCGGAGGGCGTCTGCGACCCCGACACCCACCGGTGCGTGACCGCCGGCGACGACGGCGGTACGGACGGCGGTACGGACGGCGGCACGGACGGCGGTACGGACGGGGGTGCGGACGGCGGTGGGGACCAGGGCGAGTGCCCGGCGACCCACGACCACGCCCTGGGCCAGGAGTGCGAGTGCGACGATCAGTGCGACCCGGCCAACCCGTTCTGTTTTTCCGACCTGCTCAACGACCCCGGCCCGATGTACTGCACGATTCCCGGCTGCAGCCCGGGGTCCTGCCCTCAGGGATACGAGTGCAACGACTTCTACACCCAGGCCGACCCGCCCCAGCCGGCCTTCTGCCAGAAGTGCCTGGGAGGGTCGCGGGCCATGGGCGAGGACTGCCTGTGCGACTCGGACTGCGACGCGGCCGCCCCGGACTGCTTCAAGGACCTGGCCGCCCCCGAGGGCACCGCGCCCAGCTGCACCATCACCGGCTGCACTACCGGTGCGGACGACGACTGCCCGGGCTCGTACGAGTGCGCGGTGTCGGTCGACATGGTCGCCGGCGAGTTTATCAACTACTGCAAGGCCTGCGTCCCGGGAGACCACTCTTTGTCAGAGGGGGTCGAGTGCGGCTGCAACAAGGACTGCCACGAGGACGCCATCTGCACCAAGGACCCGTTCTCGCAGGACCCCAAGACCTGCATGATGTGCCTGGGCGGCGAGCCGCGGGGGTTCGGCGAGGACTGCCTGTGCGACGCCGACTGCGGCGCGGAGTTCCCCAACTGCCTGCTGACCAACAAGTACTGCTCGATCTTCGGCTGCACCGAGGACCTCTCGCTCTGTCCCGAAGGCGCCACCTGCGAGGACGTCTACGGGATTTTCTCGTATTGCAAGCGGCCGGATTAAAGCCCCCGCATCCACTCCGGCCGCCTGAGAGCTTGCGCAGGAGGACGCTCGAATCTATGAACGCGATCAAAGCCGGTCTCGTTCCTCTTGCAGCAGGGCTGTCGTGTCGGTGCCCCGGTAAGGAATGCTGCGCACCTCTACCTGGCCGAGAGGCAGCGCAACGGGATCACGGGGACGGCTCGGCTGCACCGCGTCGTCGCCTTGGGCCGGCTCGAAAGGAACAAGGCGCGCTACGGGTTGGTCTCGGTCCGTTACCACGACCTGTTTCCCAGCCCGAACCGCGCGCATGTATTGGCCAAACTTGGCCTTCAGTTGGGAAGCGCTTGTCTTTATCATGGATATGAATGTACGCTAAAGTCTACTGATAGTCAAGTGGCCCCAGGGCCACGCAGGGCTGACGCACGTATTCCACCCTCCCCCCCGCCCCCTCCCCCCAGCGGGAGGGGGTGCAATATGCTGATCTCATGGCGGAAAACTCCCTCCCCCTTCTAGGGGGAGGGCGGGGGAGGGGGTGAGGTTACAGCCCCCGCATCCACTCCGGCCGTCTCAGCGGAGAGGCGGGGTCCGCCAGGGCGGCGTCGATGGTCGAAAGCATGCGCTGCTTGTCGCGCTGGAGGTCGCCCTTGAGCGCCACGTAGTTCGAGGCGTGGTTGGAGCGGAAGGTCACCCCGTCGGCCCGCATGTGCTCGATCATGGCGCGGCACTCGACCAGGCTCTCGGCCGCGTCCAGCGGGCGCCAGTCAGGGTCCCCGCAGCACTCGGCGTAGGACGGTCTTCGCGGCTCGAGCATCAGGGTCAGGGCCGAGGCGTACTTCGGCCGGATGCGGTCCAGGGCCTCGGCGGTCGCAACGGCGTGGCGCTCGGAGTCTGCGGGGCCGGCCAGGCCCAGGATGACGGTGACGGACAGGTCGAAGCCGGCCCGGTGTGCGAGTTCGCAGGCGTCCACCATCTGGTCGCAGGTGTAGCCCTTGTCGATCCTGCGCAGCACCTCGTCGTCGCCCGACTCGAGGCCGAAGTACAGCATGGTCAGGCCCGCCTCGCGCACTCTCCCGAGTTGCTCGAGCGTGCGATTTTCGAAGTTCCCCGGACCGGCGTAGGCGGTCACCCTCTCGATCCGCGGCAGTTTCTCATAGAGCCTCCCGAGGATGCGCACCATGCGGTCGGGCTTCATGGCCATGGCGTCGCCGTCCGCCAGGAACACCCGGCGGGTTTGGGGATAGTGCTTCGCGGCCAGGTCGATCTCCGCGAACAGCTCATCCAGCGGCCGGATCCTGAACTTCTTGGACTGGTAGCTTACGCAGAAGGCGCAGCGATTGTGGGAGCAGCCCAGGGTGGCCTGCAGGATGAGCGATCGGGCCTCCGAGGGCGGGCGGTAGAGCGGCTGGTCATAGACGATCACGAAAGCAATTTTCCTTTCCGGATTCTGCGAGCCCCGGCGCCCAGGGCGAGCAGCAGCCAGGGGGTCCGGTGCGCGCCCGGATCTCCGCAGCCGCAGCCGCCGGCCACGGGATCGAGGTCGGACACCTGGGGATCGGTGCCGTCCTGGTATTCCTGCAGGTTGGTCCTGCCGTCCCCGTCCGGGTCGTCGTCGGCCGAGGGGGTCAGGGGATCGGTGCCGTGCTCGTGCTCCCAGGCGTCGGGTAGTCCGTCCGCGTCGTAGTCGTCGGGCGTATGGCCGGGCATCAGGAATCGCAAGACCGCGTCCATCAGCGCCCGGCGCGCCTCGGGCTCCACGATGGTCTCGAAGGGAAAGCCTACCAGCACCGACCGGCCCGGGCTCGCCTCCGAGGCCACGGCCGCGCCTTCGCCGGTGTCGTACTCGAGCACCACCTCCGCCGTGTCGCCCTGCGCCTCGATCACGTCGGGCCACTCCACGGGGTAGATACCGCGGCTGCCATCGTCGAAGGTCATCGCGCCCACCTCCGCGAACGGGCCCGCGCCCGCGGCCCCGAAAGTGTCGGCGTCGTCGGCCAGGTAGATGGCGTCGAAGGCGTCGGCGAAGAACAGCTGGTCGTCGGCCGAGCCGCGCTCCACCAGGTCCCAGCCGATCTCGGCCCCGCTGGCCATCCAGGCGCCCTCCGCCTGAAGGTATGCCTTTATCGCGGCCTGCTCGTCCGTATCGAAGGTCTCGTCCGCGGAGGACTCCTCGCCGAGGATCCACACGACCGCCGCGTAGTCCCGAAGCCCGACTCGACCCGTCACCACCGCCTCGTTGGAGGCGCAGTCGAAGTAGACGTTGCGGTCCGGTATCGCCGCGATGGCCTCGGCGTGTGCCACGGCCTGGTCTCGCCGGTTCCGGCCATCGCCGACATATGCGTCCTGGCGGTCGAAGCCGGCCACCAGCAGCACGTCCGCGAAGCAGCCGCTGCCCCGGTAGCGGGCCTCCATCCACTCCGACGGCGGGCCCTCGCCGCCGGAATTGAGCGCCGAGACGCGCACGGCAACGGTCTGGCCGGGATTCAGGCCTCCCAGCACGACCGAGGTGTCCCCGGTGTGCAACCCCGCGCCCATGCCCAGTCCGTCCACCGCCCAGCGCACCCTGTAGCCGTCCGCGTCGTCGACCGGCTCCCAGCCGACCAGCAGCCCGCCGTCGGGTTCGTTGACCGCGAACAGACCGCCCGGCGCGCGGGCCGGCAGCAGCCGCACCCCGTCGTCGAAGTAGCGGGCCAGCCCGGCGTACATCGCATAGCCCAGCCAGTAGCGGAAGCGCGGGTCTTGCAGCGCCAGGTTGTCGGGCGCGCGGAGCTCCGGGGAGGCCTTCTCGGTCCCGTCGTGGAAAGCCGACTCAACCAGGGCGCCGGGGATGGAGTCCAGCACCCGCATCTCGCCGAAGTCGGCCACCAGCCGGCCGCGGTCTCGCCATTCGGGGTCCCATTCCGCGCGCAGGAACTCGATCATCGCCTCGTGCACCTTGCGCTGCAGCCTGTCCGAGCCGGGCGGGTCGTCGCACTCGGCCGGGTCGGGAGCGCTGGAGTGATCCGGGAAGGACCTGCAGCTGTACCTGTAGGTCGAGGTGCCCGAGGCGGAGCTCGTCGAACCGCCCGAAGCGTTGGAGTGCAGCGACAGGTATGCGTCGGCCCCCTGCCATTCGGCCCAGGCCGGCCGGACCGTCACGTCCGAGCCGGTGTGGACCTCGTCGGGCAGGCCGAAGTAGGGCAGGTTGAACCGGGCGCTCATCTGCCAGCGCACCCCGTCGGCTGGTTTACCGGCCATCTCGGTCCGGTCGATCCCGCCGCCGATGCGCACCGCGTCCGCTACCAGGTAGCGGTCGGGTTCGGCCTCGGGTCCCGGCAGGATCTCCACCCGGCACTCCGCGCCGGGGGCGAAGCGAAAGGCGCCCAGGTGTATCCAGCGCGAGCCGTCTCGGGTCTGGTCCAGGTGAAGGTCGGCGCTGCCGCCCAGGTGATGGACGCGAAAGACCGCGTCGCTCACCCGGTTGCCCCCGGCCACATACCAGGCGGACACCCAGTAGATCCCCTCGACTTCCGTCTCGAGCGGGTATCGCACCTGGCCGCCCTCGGAGGCGAGCAACACGCGGTAGTCGTCTTCGAACCCGCCCGGGGAGCTGCCGTCGGCCCAGGGACCCTGCTCGACGACCCCCTGGTCCCCGTCGTCGACCACCGACTCGAAATCCGAAAAATCCCTTTCGCGCACCGACCAGACCGTGGCCCCGGCGCGCAGCAGGTGCGGGATCAGGTAGCGGATGGCGATCTGGTTGTTGGACAGATCCTCGATGATGCCCATGCAAGATTCGCAGCCAGGCATGTTGATCAGGCTCCGCTGGAAGCTCCAGTCGCCGAGCCCGTCGTACCAGGTCAGGCCGTGGCCCGGGCTGAGCGCGATGGTCCGGCCCGTCAGGCTGCCTCCATAGGGGAGGTCCCCGGGCGGCAGGTTGCGGGGGACCCGTGGACGCTGTCTCCGCAGCCGGCGCACCAGCTCGACCTCGGACTCGTCGTGGAGGAGTTCGGCCAGCGGCACGCGGACCCCGTTGGCGGTCTCGACCCACACCGTGACGCCTGAGAGGGCGGGATCGATCTCGCGGGCCGCCCACAGCAGGTCGCGGACCAGGTCCTCGCGGACCTGGTCCCGGCCGCGCAGGTTTTCAGCCTCGGGGCCGAGCACTACCTGCAGCAGGCCGGCCTCGGCGCGCGCCTCGACCAGCTCGATGGGTCCCATGTCCACGGCACCGAGCGCTCTGGTCATGGCCGAGTCGTCCCCGGCGAGAGCAGGGCAGGCCATGGAAAAGATCACTCCCATGAACCAAACCGGATTTCTCATCCCGTGACCTCCAGTGCCGGGAAGAATACCACGCCTGACCCGGCGGGTGTAGTCGAACCGATACGGGCCTGACATCCGGATCGCGGTAGCATGTTCCGGCCCTGGATTGAATGACGCGATATCAAGGGCTTGTGTCGTGGCATGGCAATTGCTTTCCCGTACCCGCAAGACCCCCTGCCACAGTGGCAGGAAGGGTCAACCGCCGCCCTGCCGAATCCGCCCGCCAAAAAAGAGGGTGGACTCGGCAGGGCTTTTTTTCGTATTATCCATCTGGGAGGTGCTCCCCATGGACGAGCCCAAGCGCATTAAGCTGGAGAACTACCTGGAGGACTACCAGTTCACACCCGACAGCCGGATCCGGAAAGACGGCGATCGCGTCTGGGTGCCCGACGTGTACTGCCACAACGGGCACAGCCTGATGGTGCACGGGGTGCTGTTCGACGGCTTGCCGTCCATCAACCTGCGGGTGCTGGTCGGAGGCCAGGGCGGGCCGGTGGACGACTTCTACCTCTCGCCGATCATCGGCGACCACCGGAAAGAGGGGCCCGACCTGCCCGAGGGCACCCGCCTGACGCTGACCTGCCCGATCTGCAAGGAGGAGCTGCGCCAGCTGGTGCCCTGCACCTGCCGGGTGGGCGTATACCGCCGGGCCGTCTACCTGACCCCGGACCCGGCCGAGTTGGGCGCCATAGGCCTGTGCGAGATCTACGGCTGCCCCCAGTCCTTCGTCTCCGAGGACGGCGAGCTGATCTACGAGGTGGTGGTGGACGAACTCGCTGATTGAAGCAACCTCCGCCGGGTTCTGCTCAGGAGGGTGTCATGGGGTTCACCCAACGATTGCTGTTCGTGCTGTCCGCCGGTCTGCTGGTGACGGGCTCCGCAGGAGCCCAGGGCGACCCTTGCAGCGACCATGTCGAGTGCCAGTCGGGTTTTTGCGCCGACGGGGTCTGCTGCGAAAGCGCCTGCGACGGGTCGTGCGACCTGACCTGCAACGACGGGATCTCGCCTGGCGTCTGCCAGCCGGTGAACTGCCTGGTCCCCGAAAACCCCTGCCGGTGGTCGTTCTGCAACGAGGACACGGGCGAGTGCCAGTCGGCGCCCGTCGAGGACGGCACCCCGTGCGGTGACGGCGATCCGTGCACGACGGACGACAGATGCCAGACCGGCCTGTGCACCGGCGGATACGACACCTGCGCCGAGCCCGGCCCCGGCGGCTGCGACTGCAGCGCCCCGGCCGGGAGAGCCGGCGGTTCGGCCTGGCTGCTGATCGGCCTGGGTTGGATCGCGTTCGCGTGTCTGCTCGGCCGCCGCCGGCATCGTTATCTGAAGCGGTAAGCCCCGTTCCGGCCGATCGTGAAACGGGCCGGTATGCGGGTTTTCTCGAGACGGTCGTAGCCCACCTTGAGCTCCTCCCAGAAGCGGATCAATCCGGGCTCATCGGCGTGTTTCTTTTTCAGCTTCTCCCATGCCTCGCCGCCCAGCCGGCCGGGAAAGGAGTGCACCAGGGTGGGATTGCCGCTGCGTCGCGAGGTGTCAAGGCAGATCAGGTAGAGCTCCTCGATCCAGCGATCGGTCAGCGGGATGCAGCCGATGGTGACGCAGTCGCCGTGGATGCAGATGTCGCCGCCCGGATCGCGGCCGCTCTTTCGGATCCTGTCCGAGCGGTTGGGGTAGGAGACGAGCATGGCCAGCAGGAAGCTGGAGGTCGGGTTGTACGCCGTGATGGTGTAGAAGCCCTCGGGCACCTGCATGTCGCCCCGCCTGCGCTTGGGGCCCAGGTCGCCCGAGCGCTGGCAGACATCGTAGTCCTTCAGGTGCACGTAGATCCTCTGCCGCCGGCGCCGGGCCCACAGCTCCACCAGGTCCTCGTTCTTGAACACCCGCATGAGCACCTGGGCCGGGGGGTAGTCCAACTGCGCCGTTGCGAACAGCTTGCGGATGTCTTCAAGCCTCCGCTTCCGGGCGGCCCTGACCCGCTGTGCCCTCGCCTGGGCCCGGGTGGTCCTGAAACGCAGCTTTGGCCGCGGCTTCGCCGGCTTCTGGTCCTCGCTCGCGGCCGCGGCCGGGGAGGTCTTTGGGGGCGCAGGGGCCTTCTCCTGCCCGCCCGCGGGCAGCGCCAGCCCGACCGCCACCAGCCACGCGAGAACCCGCGTCTTCACGGGCTCACTTCCGGATCGGGTAACGGGTGAACGCGTAGGCCGCCACCAGCAGGGACACGCCGGCCACCGGCCCGCAGATGCGGATGCCCGTGGGATTCTCCAGTGAGCTCCCGAACGCCTCGAAGATTATCCCCACGATCAGAGGACCCAGGCCGGCGGCCATCTTCATGATCAATCCTTCCATTCCGTTGTAGACGCCCTCGCGCCTCCTCGAAGTCATTTTTTCGTCCGCGTCGATGACGTCTGCGAGAAGCGGGCGCATGACAACCAGCGCGATGGCGACCGGTATGGCCGCAAGAAGGAAAAGGGAGATTCCCTGGAACAGGGGGGATATGAAGGACCAGTAGCCGATGCTAGACATGAGAATCATGATCACGCCCAGCCAGGCCAGGGAGATGACGAAGAGAATGCGCTTGCCGGTCTTTCCGGCCAAAAGCGAGACCGGGACGAAGAAGACCAGCGCCCCCAGGAGCACCAGCATCATCATGTAGCCCGCGGCCGGCTCCCAGTCGGGAACGCCTGAATCCCCCACCACGCCCGGGAGAACGGACAGCACGCTCATATCGGTCCCGGTGGTCGGGTAGGCGGCCAGGATCTTGGTCGCGATGAAAGGGGTCAGGGTCAGGACCATCATGATGGCCATCCGGTAGAAGAACACGCCCACCAGGTAGGGTTTGAATGCGGGATTCTTGAACGTGGATACGAACTCGGCCATGGCCTTCCGGACGATGCCCTTCTCCTGGTCCTGAACGCTCTCCGGCGGTGGGACGTAGGTCTCCTTCACGAAGAGAATGCAGATCATGAACGTCGCCAGAATCAGCACCGCGCCGATGAACGCCATGGACTGGTAGCCGCCCGGGAAGAGCAGGATCGCGCCCACCGCAATCGCGAGGACCGGAAGCAGGTTGCCCGCCATCGTGCCCAGGACATCTCCGAAGAGGCTCATTATGGCGGACAGCCGCACCCGCTCTTCATCGTAGGGTGTTATCTCGGGAAGCAGGGAGAGGTAGGGCGCCACCACCACGGTGAAGAACAGCCAGAAGCAGAACAGCGCCAGGAACAGCACCAGGCCGTTTGCGAACGAGGGTGTATCGGTCACCGGGGACCAGCAGAAGTAGAAGGACAGCGCCAGCAGCGGCGCCCCGATGATCACCCAGGGCTTCCTCCTCCCCCAGCGATGCCGGGTCCTGTCGGAGAGATAACCCACGATCGGATCGGTAAACGCGTTCAGCCAGTTGGCCGCAGCCCAGATCACGCTGTATGCGGCGATGGAGACGTAGACGATCTTTTCCCCCGACTCCGTCTCCCGTCCGTAGTAGAAGTAGGCCAGGTATGCGAAGGTGGCCGGCCCGTAGCTCACCCCGAAGTTCCCGAGGGCGTAGGTGAGCTTCTGGAAGATGGTGAGGTTCTTTCCCCTGATGGGTGCCGCCACGGGCGCGGATTCGGTCATGGGGCACTTTGTCCTTTCCGCTGCGAGACTAGACCTAACACGATTGGTTTGTTATGTCCAAGGTACACCGTGCCCACGGAGGTTCTCATGAACGTAACCGACAGGTTGGCCAGGGGTGTCATGGCGGCGGCGCTCGCCGGGATGGTTTTGGCGGCCGGGTGCGCGGTGGTCCCGGTCAGGCCGGACGGGTCGCCGGAGACCTTTCCGATCGACGACTACATGAAGGCCGGCGCCCGGACGATGTGGATCGCGCCGCACCCGGACGACGAGCTGTTCCCGGGCTCGATCCTGGCCCGCTCGGGCAAGTTCTACGGCAACCCGCTGTACTTCCTGGTGCTGAACCACGGCGACGGGGGCGAGTGCGGCCTGAGGCGCGGCTGCGATCCGGACGTGGCAACCGTGCGGGGCGAGGAGATGAAGAAGGCGGCGGCCTTCTACGGGGCCGAGCTGCAGCACGAGCACTTCTTCAACGCGCCCCTGCCGGTCTCGTCCTTTCCCGAGCGGCACGAGCTCAACGACATCTGGAACAAGGAGGGCGATCCGACACGCGTCATCGCCGTGGCCGTGCGGCGCTTCAAGACCGACCTGGTGCTGACCCTGGATCCCACCTACGGCGGCACCGGGCACCCCGAGCACCAGCTGGCGGCCCGGCTCACCATCGCCGGTATACGCATGGCGGCCGACGAGTCGGTCGACCTGGAGGGGCTGCCGCCCCACCGGGTGGGCCGGCTCTACCACATGGTCAACCGTTACTGGCTGCTGGTGATGCTGGGCCTCTCCGATCCCGGTCCGGTGACCGAGCAGTTCGACGCCACCGTTTCGTGCACTCCCGAGCTGACCTGCCTTCAGTTCATGCTCAAGGGGATCAAGTTCCACCGCACCCAGCACCGCGACATGACCAACGTGGCCGAGTACAAGGGTGTGTTCGAGACGCTCAACTTGCGGCAGGTGGATCCCTACACCCAGTGGTGGGATCCGGCCGAGAAGGACTGAGTCATTTCTCGTCGAAAAAGGGCCGGCCCAGCTCCTGCGAGCGGCGGGTGGCGACCTCGACGGCGTCCATCAGCACTGCCCGCAGGCCGGTCTTCTCCATGGAGTAGAGCGCGTTGATGGCCGTGCCGCCGGGGGAGGTGACCAGGTCCTTGAGGAAGATCGGGTGGCGGCCGGTCTCCTGGACCATCTGGGCGGCGCCGAGCACGGTCTGGATGGCCAGTTTAGCGGCCTGCTCGCGGCCCAGGCCCACCTTGACCCCGGCGTCGGAGAGCGCCTCGATGATGATGAACACGTACATCGGCCCGGTGCCGGAAAGGCCGGTGACCGCGTCCATCAGGTTCTCTTCCACGAGAGTGACCGTGCCGCAGGTCTCGAACAGCTTGGCGGCCGTCCTGAGATCCCGCTTGCGGGCCCAGCGGCCGGGGCAGATGGCGGTGGCCGCCATGCCGACCGTGGCGGCGATGTTGGGCATGGCCCGGACCACCCGCGGCTTGCCGCCGAGCAGTTGCTCGATCAGCCTCGTCGGGTACCCGGCCGCGATCGAGACCACCAGGGCGCCCGGCTCGAGGTGATCCTTCAATTCCACCAGCACCCGGTCGAGGATCTGCGGCTTGACCGCCAGCACCACCAGGTCGGCCCCGGCCGCGGCGTCCTTGTTGTCGGTGAAGGTCCTGACCTTCAGCTCGTCCGTAATCAAACGCAGGCGTTCCTTGTCCTGGTCCGAGGCCCGGACCCGCGATGCGGGGACCCGCTTCGAACGCACCAGCCCGCGAAGCAGGGCCTGGCCCATATTTCCGGCCCCGATGCAGGCAATTCGGAGGTTTTTCATGTTCTTCCCTTTCCCGATCCCGGTGGACGTTAGCAGGCCGTTGAGGGTTGGAAAAGGAAAAACGCAGCGGTTGCGTGAGGTCACCATCGAAGCTAACCTGCACACATCTCCGGGGTGACCATGGCCAGACGTCCGATCCTGCCGGCATGCTCCATGGCGATTGCGATCGCGGTCGGGTGGGCGGGCTGCAAGGGCGACCCTCCGCGGCCGCGCGTGTCGCTGCCCGAGGCGGCCCGGACCGGCGACGCGGGACAGATCGAGGCCCATTTTCATCACGGGACCGACCCGAACCAGGCCGGCTCGGGCGGCCGCACCGCGCTGTACTGGGCTGTCTGGCGTTCCGACCGCGAGCTGGCCGGCGCCTTGATCGAACGCGGCGCCCGGGTGGACGCGGCCGACGCCGACGGCCGTACACCGCTGCACGTGGCCTCCGAGCGGGGCGGCCGGGCGCTGACCGAGCTGCTGCTTTTCCACGGGGCGGCACCTGGAGTGCGGTCGACCGATGGGTCCACTCCGCTGCACCTGGCCGCAGCGACCGGTCGGCCGGCCGTCTGCCGGCTGCTGCTCGAGCGTGGAGCGCAGCTGAGCGCCCGCGATCGGCTGGGCATGACGCCGCTGCACCGGGCGGTGGCGGGCGCCCAGGGGCGCACGCTGAGCCAGTTGCTCTCAGCCGGGGCCGATCCCGACTCGCGTGACCACACCCGCCAGTCCGCCCTGCACCTGGCGGTGGAGGTCGGCGACCCGGCCGTCCTGACGGCCCTGCTGGCGGGCGGCGCCGGGGTTGAAGCCCGGGACGAGCGGGGATTCACGCCGTTGCACCTGGCCATCGAGCGGAACAGGCCGGCGATCGTCACGCGGCTGCTCGAGGCGGGCGCCGCGCACGACGCCCTGGACGACGAGGGCCTGACGCCGCTGCACCACGCCGTCCAGATCGGCGCGGCCGGGATCGTCGAACGCCTGATCGAAAAGGGGGCCGACGTCGACGCGCCAGACTCCACCGACCGTACGCCCCTGTACTGGGCCATGGTGGAGAACCGTCCCGAGTTGGCCGGGAAGCTGCTGGCCCACGGGGCCGATCCGGACGCTCGTTTCCACGGCGGCCGGACCGCGCTGCACGCCGCCGCCGAGCATGGACATCTCGAGCTGGCCCGGCAGTTGCTGGCGCGAGGGGTGGACGTGGACGTGCGCGACGGCCGGGGCGAGACCCCACTGCACCTTGCGCTGCTGGGCTGCCGGCCCGACATGGCCGGGCTGCTGATCGATCACGGGGCCTCCATCCGGGCCCGCGATCGATACAGCCAGACGCCGCTGCACCTGGCCGCGTCGGTGGGCAATGCCGACTGCATGGAACTGCTGCTCGACCGCGGAGCCGACCCCAACGTGGCCCTGCAGGACGGACAGACCCCGCTGCACTACGTCGCCGGATTGAACCGCAGAGAGCTGATCGAGTTGCTGATCGAGAGGGGCGCCAGGCTGGACCTGCCCGATCTCGCCAGGCGCACACCGCTGTTCATCGCCATGTTCGCCGGTGCCTGGGATTCGGTTGAGCTGTTCCTGCAAAAGGGCGCCCGGGTGCGCATGCGCGATCACCACAGCGCCTCCCTGCTGCACCTGGCGGCCGGCCACGGCAACTTCGAGATGGTCCGGCGCCTGCTGGACCGCCGGCTGCGCGTCGACGCCCGGGACGAGTGGGGCCTGACCCCCCTGCACCGGGCCGCGGCCGAGGGCCGCGCTCCGGTGGTCGACGAGTTGCTGAAAAGCGGGGCCGATCCCAACGCCCGCACGGTGGCCGGCCAGACTCCGCTGGACCTTGCCGTCCAGGCCGGCCACCGCCGGCTGGCCGACGCGCTGCAGGCCCGCGGTGCCAGGTCGGGCGCAGAGTAACTTCTCAAAACTCCGGGCAATCCCCAACACTGTTAAAGAGGGGGGAGAAGGGGGATATGGGGATGGGGAGAGGATGTGGTGATGAAATAGTCCATTTCATCTCCACCATCTCCTCCCCATCTCCACATCTCCCTTTCTTTTCCCTCCAGCCGGACGGTCAACTCGAGCCGCGAGTGGCGTACACCTTCTGTGACGAGTGCTTCTCTCTCATGCGCTACCTCACCCGCATTCAACCAATCGACTCGGGGTGACGGATATCACATTCTTACGAACCTGCCCGACGACATCAGGCTGTCGAACAACAAGTGCTTGGCGGCCACGAAGTAGATCCGTTTATCGACCTTGGGTTTGCCGTTGGCCATGACAGCATCGGGGAACTGATACTCGACGGTGAAGATCTTCTTGGCCTTCTGTTTACCGAATTTACACTTGCCACCGGTCATCTCGCCAGTACCGGCCACCACGGTGCACTTGCCCTTGTTGAAGAACACGTAGTCCCAGTTGTTGCGGACCGCGAAGGACTTCCGGTTGGGCATCGGATATGCGCCGTACAGCAGGTTGCCGCCGGCAAAGAAGACCTTCTTGCCGGCCTTTATGAAAAAGAACGGCTGGCTCGACGACTCGTTCCACTGGACCTTCATGCGGTAGGTATTGGGAAACGAGATGGAGAACTTTTTCTTGTCTGTCTTGCCGTGAGCCACCTTGGTCTCCTCGACCTCGCCCTTGGCGTTGATCTTCCAGGTGGTCTTGATCTTGGCCGACTTCCAGTCGTTGACCCAGCGCCCCTTCAAGCCGGCCAGGAGCTTCTTGGCGGCCTTCCCCTTCATCTCCTTCGGCTCGAACAGCTTGATGTAGCTGTTGAAAGTAGCCGGGAAGAGCTTCTCGTCGGGCTTCTTGCCGTCGTTGACCTTGCAGCTCCTGATGCCGGCGATGGGGTTGTCGGTTTTCTCGACGCAGTCGCGGTGCTCCTTGGTCAGCCTGGCGCAGCGCTCGAGGAAGGTCTTGCTGGACTTGGTGTACTTCTCCTTGTCCTGGCCCTCGATCTTCAGCTTGGCCAGGCCCGGCTGGATGGCGGTCCAGGCCTTGTCCAGGATCTTGCCGCACTGCTCGACCGCGGCCGGATCGACGGCCGGCTTGGCGTCGGCCGGCTTGGCGTCGGCCGGCTTGGCGTCGGCCGGCTTGGCATCGGCCGGCTTGGCGTCGGCCGGCTTGGCCGCCGGTTTGTCGGCCGGCGCCTTGTCTCCGCCGATCCAGTCACAACCCGTCGCCATTATCATCGCGGCACAACCCAGCGCTACCAGAAATCGTCTCATATCTCGCCTCCTCAATGGAGTTGGTGGGAACTGACGGCTCAAGATAGAGCACGGTCACCCCGGAAGGTCAACCAGAATTCGTGTTTTCTTGCTATCCGCTACGGAGGCCCGTCCTCTTCGGGGCAATCCTTCTCCTCGCGGATCGGGAAGTTCTGATCGGTGTTGTTCTGACCGCCGATCCACTTCCCATAGTTTCTCCCCTTGCCATCGCCCTTCCAGTACGAGATGTTTTCGAACATGCCTTCCTGGGGGTACTCGATGCGGATAGTCTCTACCTTCGCATCCCCGAAATGGGCACGCTGGACCTTCATGGTGTAGTTGAACCCGGAACGACGCAAGGAAAGGATGTGGTAGGAGGCCGTGTCCTGCCATCGATCCTCGGAGAACCCTGCGACAGGGAAGATGCCTTTCTCGTCGATGGAGATCTCGCGCGAGCCCACGTGCAGGCTTGTGCCGCATTCCACAAAATAATGCGGATCCTCGGGAACGCCGTCGATGGGGTACCAGGTCTTGGGGAACCTGAGCAGGAGCGCGAGGGATTCGGAGTCCAGCGGGAAGATGTGGCTGCTCTCGGCCTTGTGGGAGCCCTTCTGGAGGACCGCGAGCAGCGACGGGGACGCCTTGTACGACTTGGTGATCGTGATGGTTGCGCGGGCCTTGCCCTTCTTTTCTCCCTCGGAGAACCCTCCGGCCACCAGGTGAAGCCTTTCGTTGAAGTACAGGATGCTCAAGAAATCCGAGCCGCGAATATGCCAAGCATGCCATTCGTGGGCAATTGCATCCATGGCTTTCCGGACGCAACTGCCGATCGTTCCGGACTTGCAGTCGACCTCCATCTGGCGGGGAGCCGAACCCTTCCCGTCCTCACGGGCCTCTTGAAGCAGCGCGAACTCCACGTCCAGGTAGGTCATACGCAGAAGCGACCTGGCCTCGGCGTTGTCCGCATCGAGGGCGATTGCACGCATGGCCGCGTTGAGGCGGTCCTTGGCGGACCGCTTCTGGTCCCGGGCCTGGTCCAGGAGCGGCTCCAGCCGGGGAGCCGATTCCTCCAGGAACTTGCCCAAGGTGTAGCCCTCGAGGTCTCCGCAGCGCAGGTGGACCCAGACGCGCTTCTTTTTGCCCAACAGCTCGCAGGCCGTGCCGATGGTGATCTTGCCTGCCACCTTGGCCCTGGTTGTCGGCTTGGCCCGCAGGTTCACCTCGCTGGCGTGCAGGTAGAGCGTCTTCCCCTCGCCCGCCAGGCCGGCTGACGCCCAGAGCAGCAACGCGGAAAAACCGGCAACGGCTCTCGTGCTCATTTCTCCTCCAGTCTGCCCCCGTAGAACAGGAGCAGGATAGGCGGATTCCCCGATGATCTGTCAACGGAAATCACCACTTCTGGGATCTCGGCCTTCACCAAAATGGCATGAAAAATGTGGGGATTTGACACCCCCCTTTTTCTCTCCGGTCATCAATATCTCGAGATTCTTCCTCCGGCTGCGGAAACGGCGCAGACCTCGCAGGGCGAAGAAAACCACCAGTGAGCCGAAGAGGAAGAACACGGTGAGGGTGGTGAAGCTGTTACCCAGAATTGTGCATTTTTAAACCACGCCCGAATTATGGCGATCGTGGCCAGGATGTCCCCGGGATAGCACTCGCCGGGGTAGTCGTCCAGGAGACCGTGAGGGGAGGCGTCGAGCTCGGCGGTCAGGCCCTCGACCTGGGTCCGCAGCCTCTCGAGATGCCCGCTCGAACCGGTCAGCCGGTTGTGGGAGGTGATCGCAGCGATGAGCAGGGCGCGGTAGAACACGTTCTCGCGGCGGAGGTACGTAGCCCCCCAGTGCCTGCGTACCCATCCGCCGTGAGATGGGTCGAGGACGAGATCCCTGGCCGCATCGATCGCCCCGCGGGCGGTTACCTTCGGCGCCTGCCCGGCGAGCGACGGATCATCGTCCCACGCCGCCTGCAATTCTTCCGTGGCCCAGAGGAAGAAGACCGAACCGAACACCGGCCACTCGGTGCCGGAGACGTCCTCGGTGGAGAGAGCCGCCGCCCTGCCCGAAGCGACGCGTTCACGCGCCCACCGTTCGTACTTCGGGGCGAGGTCCTCGAGCATGCGAAAGGCTGCTGCGGGAATACGGCCGTCGTCGAGACGGGGGTCGATGAGATCGCGTGCGACCAGGATGACCGGTGCCAGGAAGAGCCAGGCGGACAGCGAGCACAGGACGACACAGTTGACGTGTTTCAGGACGAAGACCGCCCTGTGGAACGGTGTCCGGGCGGATGGCTGGTTCTCTTTGACGGCCATGTCTTGATCGGCATCATATGCCACCCCCGGGAAACGGTCGAATCCCTCGATCCTTGTGCATTTCTCGTCAACCCCAGGGCTTCAGCCGCCCGAGCGTCAAGCGGCTGCGACAGGCTCGACGCCGTCGAGCCAATTCGTCGATGTTGACATGGACTGGTCGAGGCTTGCCGAGTATACTGTTGGAGAGCCTGGACAGACTGGTCCGGGCCAAAGCCGCTGTCATGGGAATTGATCCTGCTGCCGTCAGCAGGATTCGAAAAAGGAAATGGAGAAGAATCGTGAGCTGGAGAGAACGAATCGTGATCGACCCGAAGGTGCTGGTTGGAAAGCCGCTCATCAAGGGAACCCGCATCTCCGTTGAATTCGTCGTTGACCTTCTTGCGCGGGGTTGAACGATGGAGCAGGTGTTGAAGGAGTACGATCACCTGACACCTGATGACGTCAGGGCATGTCTGTCCTACGCCAGTGAGATGCTGATGAGCGAGCGCGTGTACCTGTTGCCGGCATGACTCAGCGCCCAGAAAAACGAAGGAGAAATTGGCAGAGATTTCAGTAGGTTTTCTCACGCCGGGATGGTGGAACTGGTAGACACAAGGGACTTAAAATCCCTTGGCGCTGAGCGCCGTGCGGGTTCGAGTCCCGCTCCCGGCACTAACTAGCCGGAATCGGTTGCAAAATTTGCAGCGATTCCGGCTTCGTTTTTACCCGTCCCCATCTTCTGCAAACTGTGCCCAGGATGTGACCAATTGTAGGTCAAAGGAGGTCAGTCAAGGGAATTTCAGGTCACAACTTGCGACAACGTAGTCAGGGGTTCTCGTTGCTCCTCGTGTCGTCATCCGTGTACGTGATTCCCGATCCTGCGAACGCGTTCCATTTGCTCGGGGGGGAGTGGTCCCTCGGAGAGGGCGCGCAAGCCCTCGTCCATCTCGCGTTCGTTCCGGGGCCCGGCGAGACATAGATCCACGGCAGGGTGGGAGAGGACGAACCGGTAGCATTCCGATGCCGTCAAGGGTTTTTCGCCTGGTGGCATCTTGTCCGCCCGGAGCAACTTGCCCCAGCGCGTTGCGGTGTAGGTGGTCATGCCCGGCCGCCTATCCGGGAGTCCCTCGAACACCTCTTCTTCGGCGCCCCGGTGGGCGGGGTTGTAGCGCACCATGTGAACGTCGAAGGGAGATTCCTCTTGCCGGGCCATCTCGCCGTGGAACTGGCGGTTGTGACCCGTCACGCCCAGGAAGCGGATTTTACCCTCCTCCTTCAGCTGCATGGCGCCATTCAGGACGCGCTTACTGGGCATGCTGTTGAACCATCCCAGAAACAGGATGTCCGCATGGTCGATCGTCAGCTCGAGGAGGGCCTTCTCCACCGAACGCCGGAGCCAGAAGCCCAGGTGGTCGTATGACTGCACCGCGATGATCAGGTCATCCCTTCGGTTGCCCGCGAGGCTGCGGAGCGCCTCCTTCATGCCCGATCTTCTCGGCGACCAATAGAAGTAGTTGATCCCGTACTCGTGGAAGGCCCGTTCCACCGCCCGGGCGGGCGCCTTGTAGCCGCCGGACAGGCCGATCCGGCTGACGCGCAGTCCGGTTCGACCCAGTGTGGTAGGTTCCTGAAGTTTGTTCCTCCCGTGCTCTTCCGTCGATTCTGTCAAGTCCATGTCGTTCACATCCGAGCGAGGACGCCTGCGAGCTCATCGGCGACCGGCGCTCCGGCTTTCGTCCTGCGTGGCCTCGGAGGTGCCTCGTCCTCGTCCTCATCGTCTTGTCGGCCATACGTCTCCCACACGGCGTAGAGGGCCTGGCAGTCGCCCTTCTTCAGGCGGTCGCGGATCCGGACGAGAAGGTCCTGCAACGAATCGGTCGTGACGGCGACGGATTGTTCATCTTCGTCATCTTCCTCGTCCCACCATTCGTCTTCGTATGGATCGGCATATGAGTGGTCCGGATCCATATGGCAGTTGATGGTCACGACGAGACGCTTCTTTCGATAGCTGACGTCCACCCCGAGATCCTCGACGCCGCTGAACTCGTACTTGCGGATCTTGGCGACGAGATCCTTGTTCGTGGTGCTGAAGGCGACGGCCAGCATCCACCAGTCGTAGCTCTCCGAGTACATGACGTCGTAGTGCTTGGCCATCAGCGCGGCCCAGCCTCCCGGGATGTCGTAACCGTCGGCGTGGTACACGAAACTGGCCTTCCGTGTCGTGGGTCGCACGCGGCTGGAGAGACGGCCCACCTCTGCCCGTGCCCTGGCGTCCAGGGGCTTGTCCACGGCCAGGAACTCGTACGACGTTGAGCTGTGGTCTGCCAGGAACCCGCGCCGAATGCTCAGTATCTTCATGTCTCTCTCCTTGTCTTGATCTGATGAGTATGCCTTGCCATCGCGGGTCGTCAACACTCCCGTTGATCTCACCGGACAGCGCCCGGGCAACCGGGATCCGGTCCGGATCCCTCGTGGGTGAAGACCCGGCAACCACCGCACCACTCCACGGCGCGGCACGCCCCGCAGGCGCTCCGTCGAAGAGACGGAGCCGATCGGAAGCTCCTCAACCGCGACAACACCTCGGAGCCGGACCAGATGTCCGCGGGATCGTCGGTGAGGATGTTACCCGCGAGGAAGCGGGGATCCACGAGCTGGGAGCAGGGGTACACCATTCCGTCGGGGGAGATGGCGACGATCCTGGCCCCGGCCACGCAGCCGCGCAGGCCGGCCTTGCGGGCTCGCTCCGATGACAGCCTGCGCTCCAGGAACGAAAGCGCGCAGTCCAGTCGAAGCTCGAGGTCGGTGTGGCCCGAGATCACTCCGGCGATCCGCTCCTCCATTCCGTCCAGCTCGCGGCCCTTTGGGGACTCCCTTTCCCACCGCGCGACCGATCCCGGTGGCTTGTACCTGAGCAGGACGACTCGCCGGAATCCCGCTTCGACGAGCCTGTGGACCGCCTCCTCGAAGCGCCCCAGCACGGTCCGGCAGAGAACCAGATTAGCGCCGATGGGGAGTCCCGCACGACCGGCCAGGTCGCAGATGCGATGCAGGCCCGCGGCCTGTCCCGTCGGAGGCCGGCCGAGGAGGTCGAGATGGCGTATTCCCACCTGGAGGCTGGTCAACGACCCGGCAAGGGACTCGATCCGATCCGGGCTCAGACCGTCGCCGCTGGTGGTCACGTGAACGGCCAGCCCCCTGGCGGCGGCATGGCGGGCCAGCGTGCTCAGATCCTCACGGAGAAGCGGCTCCCCGCCACCGATGGCGAGCTGGAACGCTCCCCAAGCGGCGACCCTGTCGATTACCACAAGAGATCGAGGCGTCGTGAGATCTGCCGCGCCGCCTGCCCGGTGTCGCGCGGCGTAGCAGTCCGGGCAGTCGGCGATGCAGCGGTGAGTGACCGCCCAGTGGACAGCCTCGGGCGCGGTGAGGGCGTGGCCCGTGGGCCAGGGAGCGGGACTCGCCGCGTAATCCGGGCGATTGGCGTCTGGAGTTGGATCGCAGCGCTCCGTGACGCTTTGTTCGCAGAGCGCCCTGGCCACCGTGATGACATCGTCCTGCGCGAGCTCGCTCTCCAGTCCTTCGTCCATGATGGCTCGCCGAGCGCCTTCGACCGAGACACCTCGAGCCGCAAGCTCGACCAGTCTGAATGCGCCTCGATCCAGCTCGATGGTGGTGCCTCTGCTCGGTTCGTATGCCAGGCCGCCGAACTGCTCTCGGCGAATGCGGACTCCTTTTACAAGTCGGAGAAACATCAACTCCAGTCCCTCGTCAGAAGACCCGATCCTGCCCCTGGATCCGGTGGAGATCAAGCTGAAGATCGTGTGGCCGATGAAGGAGCAGGATGCGCTTGATCTGCTGTCACTCGTGTCGTATATCCACCTGAGGCTCGATGACGCCGTGCGAACGTGCTTCTAGCTCAACCGAACGATGGGTATCCCATGGGTGAAGTTATTAACATCTACTGCGATGAGAGCTGCCACTTGGAGAACGATCCGCACAGGGTGATGGTCCTTGGGGCGGTATGGTGCCCGGCGGAACGGGCCAGGAAGATCGCAGAAGATCTCCGAGCGCTAATCATCCCGGACAAGACTATCCTTCGCCATGATCAGTACGAGCAGGACCACGACACCTGGTACTGCAAGATGTACTTCGACATGCTAAGTGTGATTCTGGATCGGGACAACCGCCATCGCATCTACGTCGACATCAAGGCACCTTCTGGCACCTGATCACTGCCGGGAAACTGGAAGAAGACCGAACCACGGATTTCCGGAGGTGCGAGAGGGTTGCATGGCCAAGGCCGATCATCGAGTCCTTGCTTCAGAGCGACAGGGTGGTTTCTTGGATGAACAAGCGGGGAAGCGACGAGAGGATACTCATTGCCTTGCCGGACTTCAGCTACCTGGTGGTTCTGGCAGACAGAGGGGACTTCGTGCTCCTGTGGACAGCGTACCCGGTTGAGCACGACCACCAGAAACGAAAGCTTTGGAAAGAATGCAACGCTTGGATCAGCAGTCAGAAAGGCTGATGCCGCCCCGAGGGACGGCACCGTTACTCCTTCTACGCATGGTAGATGAACTGTCTCCAGTATGGACAATATTATCCGCCGAGTCAATTGATTTTTCCCTGGATCCGTTGCCCGGAAACGACTGTGCCCAAAATGTGCCCAACTCCAGGTCACAGGAGGTCATTCAAGGGACTGTCGGGTCACATCGACCGGTGATGTACCCGCCTGAGAGAATTGACCTGTTGCACCACCGAGCAACCTGGAGCAACCTGATTTGTCGAATGTTTTCAGGGACTTAAAATTCCTTGCCCCAACGGGGCGCGCGGGTTCGACTCCCGCTCCCGGCACTAACTAGCCGGAATCGTTTGCAAATTTAACAGCGATTCCGGCTTCTTGTTCTTTCTGCCGTCATCAGCTGCTGCCACCCTCAATCATCCAGTCAAAATCCCCGGATGATGTACCCGCCGGATTTCTCGTCCAGCTCCAGTTTCAGCAGGCCACAGGAGGCGGCTTCTTCCAGGAGGCGGTTGAAGCTGCGGAAGCCGTAGTAGGATTCGTTGAAGCCGGGACGCCGGCGTTTCAGGGTCTGCTTGACCATGGAACCCCAGATATTCTCCTCAGCGCCGCGCTCCTCGGCCAGGGCCTCCAGGGTCTCCATGATCAAATCCAGGGCTTCCTGGAGACGTCTCTCCTGCTCCTCGTCTTCCTTGCAGGCTTTCTGGGCAGCTGCCTCTTTCGGTGAAGATTTCGCCGTTTTTGACGCCGCGGGGGCGCTGCGCCGGGCTGTCTTTTTGGGACTGGCCTTGCGGGGTTTCTTCTTGCGGACCAAGTCGTCGTAGTAGATGAATTCGTCGCAATTGGCCACCAGCAGGTCGCTGCTGGAGTTCTTGACTCCCACCCCGATCACGAACTTGTTGTTCTCGCGCAACTTGCTGACCAGGGGCGAGAAATCCGAGTCTCCGCTGACGATCACGAAGGTGTCCACGTGGGACTTGGTGTAACACAGGTCCAGCGCGTCCACCACCATGCGGATATCGGCGGAGTTCTTGCCGGCCTGGCGTACGTGGGGGATTTCGATCAGCTCAAAGGCCGCCTCGTGCATGGCCGAGCGGAACTCCTTGTAACGCCCCCAATCGCAGTAGGCTTTCTTGACCACGATGCTGCCTTTCAGCAGCAGGCGCTCCAGCACCTTGGGGGCATCGAATTTGTCATAGCGGGCATCCCGCACCCCCAGGGCGATATTTTCGAAATCACAGAAAACCGCCAATCGTTTGTTTTCCGGCATTTGGCTCATGGCCCCTCCCTGTTGCGTGGGATGAACATACTCCAGGAATCCGCCAAAAGCAATGACCTTGTATGAAACGGCATTTGGTGAAAGAGTCCCCGCGGGAGAGAAACATGACGGAACTGGGATTCGAGGGTATTGAGGGGCTCAGGGTCAGCGATGCCCTCACCCGAGGGTTTGCCGCGGATGGCATCATCTGCCCCACCGAGGTGCAACGCGCAGCCATCCCCCCCATTCTGGCCGGCTACCCGGTGGTGGTCCAGTCCGCCACCGGCACCGGCAAGACCCTGGCCTACCTCTTGCCCATCCTGCAAAATCTGCTCAACAATGCCCAGTCCCGGGCGGTGGTGTTCACCCCGGCCACCGAGCTGGCCATGCAGATCCTGCGCACCGCCGAAAAATACAAGGATCCCGGGATTACCACCGGGGCCCTGGTGGCCACCGGCAGCCACAAGTACCAGAAGTCCCGGGTCACAAAAAACACCCGGCTGATGGTCGGCACCCCGGGCCGCATCCTGGAACAGTACGCCGCGCGAAAGATGAAGCGGGTCATCACCGTGGTTCTGGATGAGCCAGATTCCATCTTGGCGGGCAAGGACGCAGATTACCTGGTGGAGGTGCTTTCCCGTCCCGACCCCAAGATCCAACTGATTCTGACCGGCGCCACCATGGGGCCCCAGGCCGAAGCACTGAGCCGCAGGTTGATGGGCGTAGATCTGATACGCACCCGGACCAAAGACGCTCCCCTGCTCACCCACATCAGCCATTCCCTGGAGATTGTCAGCGCTGGGGCCGCCTCCGACACCTGCCTGGCCCGGTACCTGAAAAGGCACAAATGCCGGCGGGCGTTGGTGTTCGTGAACCGGCCTAACCTGATCCGGCACCTCTACCGCCATCTGCAGAAGTACGATCTGAACCCCGTCAGCCTGAGCCCCGACCGCTCCAAGCAGCAACGCCAGCAGGCCATCGCCACCTTCCGCAAGGCCAGGATCAGCGTGCTGATCGCCACCGACAACGCCGCCAGGGGGCTGGACCTCCCCGAGCTGGAGTGGGTGCTGCACTACGAGCTGCCCCCGTCTGCCGAGGCCTACCTGCACCGGGCCGGGCGCACCGGCCGGGCCGGCAAACGCGGCCACTCGGTGGTGCTGGTATCCGCGTCGAAACGCTACCTGGCGAAGCGCTACGCCAAGGAACTGGGGATCAAATTTTCATGAGGCGTCCGCAGCCCAGCAGCAGCTCGGCGATTGTCTTGTTCCAGGATCGCGTCGAGAATGAAGCTGTCTAATGGGCAAGTCCATGGGAAGATTAATCGGTTGCAGCAATACGGAGAGCTCAAATCCCGTCAGTAGGAGGTGAGCCGACCCATGATGGCTTCAGGCAGCAGCTAGGACCCTTGGACGCGCTGGCTTTGAAGACAGAGCTGCCAGTAGTCGATCTGTTGAAGCCGGTGCACTGTGACCAAAACGTGACAAGTCCCCATCTTTCCGAACCTCCTGACCGCCGTCTGGATCCTGGACAACTTGCTCAGGTTGGAGCGCACGATCTTCTCGAGGAATGGCACACGGCCGTTGTACCAGGCCTAGAGATCTCTCCGGTCGAGGATGCCCAGCTCGATGAAGAGCGCCGGGTAGGTGAGACGGCCATCCTTCAGCAAGACCCGTGACGCGGCCCGCTCCACACTGTCGGTCAGGCTCTTGTTCGGCCGCTTGGACATTGTCCTCGCCGGGTTCAGGCACCGTTCACTTCGCCTGAAGCTATCCTCTTGAGGAAAGACTCAATTTCCCGAATGAGTGCTGGCAGATTGGGTTGTGTAAAACTCATCTCTGGCGCAGGAATACGGTGATGCTTCATGTCCGGGAGAATGTGCTTGTGATGAGGATGGGTGCTTTGCAGACCTGGATCATCCGGGTGGCGGCGCCGCGTCCATGGCCTTCAACATGAACCCCAAGAACATCTGCAACCTGTATTTCCGTGGCAGCTACAATGATACTGTGCCCAATTCCTGCTGGCGCGTCGACCGATTATGTCGTACGATCCTGGTTCGAGGCCTCTTTGCGGAGCGACGGGCGGCGCCTCGAAGGTCTCCCTGACGAACCTGGAGGACACATGTGTCTGACAGCTCGTATTCGGGACGCTCTGCTCGTGACGGCGCTCCTGCTCCCCGGGACCCGCGCTGAGGCCATCGAGTTCTTCTGCAACCCGGTGGACCTGTGCGCCTGGGTGCCGCTCGACGGGCAGGGCCAGCCCGCGTACAACCACACCGATCCCGACCTGCCGTGGGTGATCGGCGGGAACGACGTGGTCAACTTGCCGGCCGGTGATCACGGGGTGGGGGTCTGGTTCCCCCACTGGGGCGACGCCTGGGAGCTGGCCGTGGTCCACCAGGCCCCTGGTGCTCACGGCCCTCTGGCCGGCGGCTCGCCTTCGGCGGCGAAGGTCGCGGAAGGAAAATGGGAGACGGAGGTTGTCCGCACAAGCGGAGATCGAGTAGGTTACTCCGAGCGGTCCGCCTCCGCCTCCGGGCCTGGATCCTCGCGCCCCAACTCCTGCACCAGCCGCTCGGTCGCCTCCTCCAACTCATCCCACTCGCATCCGGTGCGCACCCCGACCACCTTGACCGGTCGCTCCCCGTGGTACAGCGTGGCGCTGAGCAGGCACAGCTCGCCCACCTTCAGCAACCGTGATTCCAGGACCAGTTCGGGCGACTGGTCTCCGGCGGCCAGGTTGTAGTCTTCGTTCTCCAAGGCGGTCTTCATCAGGGCGGTGATGCGTCCATCTGTGCCAATCTTCGGCTGGCCATCGACCACCTCGACGACCATGCGGGGGACCGTAAGGGGCAGGGCGGTCAGGTCGGCGGGCAGGGGGGCGGGGGCGGCCGGCGGCTCGAGATCGGGCCCTTGCCGGCCTC
>SDBT01001067.1_pt1 | contig 46893 bp, 80 predicted proteins | sample 2277101 | NCBI WGS metagenome assembly SDBT01 (sample SAMN10404973, study PRJNA504765) | marine sediment metagenome | isolation source: marine sediment core GS10_PC15, 103 cmbsf | place: Arctic Ocean: Southern Knipovich Ridge | collected 2010 | reverse complement strand
TGGTTGGGTTATTGATCAAAGAATCGTTTAGGAACTGAGCTGTTTCGTCATTTGCATAGGCATTGCCATCAAAAGCAACTGCATTGCCGCGACAGTCAAAGCCACCTCCAAGGTTTACTTTACCAATACGCAGTCTTAGCTGATCGTCAAACATATTCTGCTGATACCAAAGTTCAACTATATCGAAAGTTCTACGGCCGCCTGCATCTCCGTTTACGCCATTAAATGCGCCAACCGACTCGTCGTTTACGCCCGCTTGTTTGGGCCAGCCGCCTTCAGCAGCAACATATACAGTGCCGCCTTCGATGGCTGCAAGTATATCCAGGTCTATGTTCAGCTCAAGGTCATAGCTGCCTGTAAACCTGCCGGAACGATCGTGAGTGCTCAGGCCACCCCTTGTTGGGGCCTGATAGACCTGGGTCATTCCCACTTTTCATCCCGCATATATCATTCGCGGCCAATGGCATCTTCGCCCATTCGTTGCATGGGATATACGCAAGGCGAAACGAATAGCGGAAACACGAGACTTCTCTCTGCCGAAACGGGAGTATACTATCTTCCCAACGGACGAGAATGTTCGCGCAGCGATTGCGCGTCTGACTAAAGCCAAAATCTTCGCCGCCGACACAGAATGGTATACATCCGAGGATCTAAGCTGCATTGGTTTCTCCGATGATCCCGCATGGGCTATTTGCATCCAAGTAGATCACCCTCTTGCGAAGGAAGCTTATAAGAAAATCCTGAATTGCCACGCCACTAAGATATTCCAGAATGGAATGTTCGATGTGGTTAATCTTGAACGACATGGATGGAAGGTGAAGATTGTTGGCAGGAAGAAGAAGCGGCTTGTCGAGGATACAATGGTAGCGTTTCACTTCTCATGGCAGGATCTTCGTAAGAAAGACTTAGGAACAATCCTATCTATCTACACCGATGAACCGTTTCATAAAGAGGATCTTAAAATTGCCCGCGCAACTGGAGATCCCGCGCAGGAATACGAGTACAACTGCAAGGATAACGTCGTAACTCTTGAATCGTGGCGCGGGATTAACGAAGATATGGACTGGATGGGCACCCGTGTCGCTTACGAAAACTCCATGATGAATTTTGACATCATGGCTAACGCTGCCCTGCGTGGAATCCGTATCGACATGGACGTACACTCATCAGCGCGCAAGCAATTCAACGCTGAAATCATCCGATTTCAAGACATACTGGATGAAATCTTAGAGCAGCAGATTAACGTCCGCTCACATACGCAAGTCGGAGCGATTGTCTACAAAGTCCTCGGCTGTAAGGTCCAGCGCGGAATGAAACGCAATACCAAACAAGACACTATCATGGATATTTGCGCCAATACCGATGATATGGCGACTAAGAATATCCTCATGCTAATCATTGCTCTGCGTCATAGAAAAAAGATGCTCAGTTCGTATTTGAATGAGAGCTTTATCGACCCCGATGGACGGATGCGATTTAGCTGGAACCTTTGCGGGACCAAGAACGGGCGGTACTCGGCGGCTAAGACGTATTGGGGCTCTGGAGTGCCCATACAGCAGATACCGATGGTCCTGCGACGTATGTTCATACCTGACGAGGGGTGTTTGTTTGCACTTCCAGATGCAGAACAGGCAGAGGCTCGCGTCGTAGCTCACCTGACGCAAGATCACAAGATTCTCGACTGGATGGAAGATGATCTTGATATTCATAATATGCTCGCGGTTGAAATGTTCGACCTATCATATGATGAAATAGATAAAGAAAGCAAGGTTAGGTATGTAGCCAAACAGTGTCGCCATGCACTTAACTACAAGATGATGCCGAACAAATTCCGCCTCACGGTAAATAAGAAACTCATGGAAACATCCATTGGTATATCTCAAACCGAAGCTGAGAAGTATCACAAGCTATACATGAACATCCACCCTAACCTACGCTTCTGGTGGAAGGAGGTTGAACAGGAGCTAAAGAAGAATAGCGCGATTACAAATGCGTTCGGGAGACGGCGCAGGTTTTATCAAAGTTGGGGTGACGATCTCATCCGCGATGCAATAGCGTGTGAGCCTCAAGGAACAATCGGTGATCTAACTCACTTCGGTATACGCGCTGTAGCCGATACCGTCCCCGAGGCTGAAATCTTCGTGAATATGCACGATGGCGCGGTCATCCAAGTGCCCGAGGATAACGCGGATAGCTACGCGGAACGAATCACCGAAGCCATGACGATCCCATTCAAACTACGCGGAAATGAAATCACAATCCCTATCTCCACACCGATTACAACGTCATGGTTTAAAGAATGAGCCGCGCTTCCGGTAATTTTCTTGTCGCATATGGGGAATACACCCAGGAACTAGAAGCGCCTGAAACCTATCATCTTTGGGTTGGGCTTAGCATCCTCGCGTCTGCCGTGCGTCGTAACGTATGGATAGATCAAGGGATGTATATCGTCTATCCAAATCTCTACGTCACACTCGTAGCTCCGCCGGGGAAACTTGGTAAATCTACCTGTATCCGCGCCGGTAGGAAAATCCTATCGTCCGTTGAAGATATAATAATGGGGCCGGATTCCGTTTCGTCCGAGGAACTAATCCGCTTCATGGCTAAGAGTGGAAAGGATAAGATAAGCGCAGCGGTTACAATCCACTCCAGCGAAATCTCAAGCCTCATCGACACATCCGGCCTCAAGATGATTCAATTCCTAACCGACATTTACGACTGCGAGGATAACCCTCATGGATGGAGACGAGCAACTAAAACCGCTGGTAGTGATACCATTAACAACCCCGTACTCAATGTTCTTGCAGGTACAACACCATCTTGGATTGCTGAATCTATGCCGATTCAAGCAACGGATCATGGATACACCTCCCGAACTATCTTCATTTACGAAGAATCTCCTCGGTTTGCCAATCCGCGCCCATCTGCACCAGATCCGAAATTAGTCGAGGCACTTAAAACGGATATAAAACACATCGCACAGATTGAGGGGATCTTTGAATGGACGGATGAATCGCAGGAGTTGTATGACACTTACTATAAGAAATGGCTCATGTCCGCGCCTGACGATCATCGTATAGCAGGGTACTTTAACCGCAAACGTACCCATGTCTTGAAGATCGCACAACTAATCCATCTTGCGGAGGATGACGATCTCGTAATCGAGAAGCGTGATATAGAAACCGCTGTGCAAATCCTCGGCATGATCGAAGCGTCAATGCCTAAGACATTCGCGGGGGTGGGTAAGTACGCCTACACCGCAGACACCGAGAGAATCCTCTCGGACATTGTCAAACACAACGGTTTGCCTCTTTTTGAAATCTTCCGTCGCAACGCTATGGTTGGTAACGCAGAGGATGTATACAAACTTGTCAGAACCCTTGTTAAGATGAAACGAATCAAGGTTGAGTTACGGGGGAAGGAGTCGTGGGCTGTACCGTTCCCTCCAACCGATCAAGAACAGAGCCTTGACGCTGATTAAGTCCCTCGTTGAGTTGTGATGTAGCCGAATCGCCAATACCAGTTTCCAACAAAGGAAACGGCTGCTTACCCGCAACTGCGGCTCTATCTTCTTGATCTAACATCTTACTAAAGTCAATCTCAATGCCACGATCCGTAGGTCTACCAAGCACCATACCGAAGGCCATTTCCATAGGATCATTCGTGTCCTCTAACACTCTATTAATATCCCTAACCGTTTGCATCCCCGGAAATGCTACCTTACCAAACAATCTAGTCAACTTCTGAATAGCACCCGCTTTTCTATCTATCGGGGCGCGTATAAGATCACGCATTCCGTCAACCATTTCAACACCGGGACCACCACCGTATGTAAACATAGACGTAGGTGCAATCCAACTCCATAGATTATAACCTAACTCAAGTCCAACAACTCCAATCGAACCCGCAGCTATAGAATTTCTAGCTGTGAACAAAAGTTGTTGTCTGAATGACATATTTCCAAGTCTAAACGTATACATCTGAATCGCCCACAACGGCCAACTGGCGAACATTCCTAAGAATCTACCCGCACCTGTCTGCAACGCAAGCGGTTGAGTAGACATAGCGTATATAAAGTGATTCTCATCCGCAGCCGTCTTACCTAAATACCCCAACCCTCTATCATCACTAACCTTCAATCTCTCTATAAAGGTTTTCTTAATACTAGGAGAGAACCCCATAGTAGTTCGCTCAAGAAATTCCTTCTCTGAAATCCTTCCCGATTTAAACGCGGCCAGATGTTTCTCCGCATTAAACCTCGCAGCCCAATATGACCTAACTCTATTAAGTTCATCAACAGTGGAGTAGGGAGTTAAGAACTTTCTTGCCATACCTCTGCTAACCTTACCGCCTCGAAGAAGAAGTCTAAGCCCTGCCGAAGTTGCATGACCCCACGGCTTAGTCACATCTAAAGCCTTTGAACCGGGAACTAAAATCTGCTCAAACGCAACATCAAATCCTACCAAGCCACCTTCTGTAAATCTAACCGCGCCGTCTTGCACAGCCTTCTCATAGAATCTAAAGTCTTTAGAAACAGTCATCGCCTTGCCCAAAGCTTCGGCACCAAATCGTCCGTAATCAAAGAACAATGCCTGTGTAACCATGTTCCTTGCTACAGCTCTAGGTGTAGCAACCAATGCACCAAACATCGTACTCTGCATATCAGCAAATAACTGACTCAAAACTGGATCTGATACCTCAACACCCATACCTTTAAAGATTCTACGAAATATACCCGCACTTGTACTCAATGCCGCGCTACGACTCCCACGCATATTCAACAAGACCTGACTCAACTGATCTGCATAGAAATCTGGTATAACTGATGCAGTTGGATCAAGTTTTAAGTTAATCTCCTCATAAAACTTACTAACCCTCACTTGCTGTGCGGGATCTAGTTGATTAAATCTAAACGGCTTCAACGAACCTTTAGCACCACGCTGACCAAAACCAACAAGTTGTGTAACTTTATCCCAACTCTCACCTACATGACGATTCATGGAATCAGCCTTAAACCACTTCATCATCACAACCATTGGATCTTTTTCTATATCCGCAAGCTCACCTATACGCCAGTTCTCAAACCACGGGTCCATTCCCGCAGGTGGAGTACCGTTGTAAACGCCCTGACGAGATATTGTACCATGTTCTTCCATATACGGACGTATCCTAGCATAATACTCATCAATAAACATCTCTCTCGGCATACCTGTACGTTCAAACGCATCGTTCCAAACCCTACGCATATCACCCGCAACCTTAATCTGCTTATCATTCAACCCAAACGCTCGTGCTGCTGTTAACTTCTCAGCCGTACTCAAACCTTTGCCTTCAATAGCTTGCCAGTAATCAGCGATCTGAACACGTTGATGTTTGCTCAATACCTTCCATTGTTTCTGAAGCCTCGGTAGTGTGATCGCAATCTCATTCCTCGCCCTCGTCATATCCGCGAACAAAGGCTCAAAGAATTTAGAGTGTAACGGTATACCAGTTTTCTCCTCAAACTTCAACGTAGAATCCCTAATATTATTAAAGAACTTCGTATCCGGTACATCTTTCAATAGATTACGGGCAAAGCTCTCGGTAGGTACATCTAACAAATCTCCCGCAAGATCAATACCGGGTGTTTCTGGACTACCTATTGTAGCGAAATCATCTGGTAACTGTGAGCTATACTCTGTAAGATTCCTATCTGTCCTCGCTACCTTGAGAGCTTCCTTCAAACCCTTCTCACTTTCAAAGAAGAATTCCGCGCCCGAATTCACATCAGTCAACTTATGCACACCATTAGCTTGTTCTAATTTAAAGCCTTGTGTAGCAGCTTTATACTCAAGATCAGTACGTGCGCGGTTTAGATTCCTCGCATAGCCATTTCGTAGATTAGTTATAAGAGTCTTTTCCGCTTCTGGTAAAGTCTCAAACAACAGCTTCCGCATCCTTTGCGCAGCGAACTCTTTAAACACCGCTACATCCGACCCGATGATCCCCTTCTCTTTCAAATACACTTCAACAGCATCAGTGAATCCAATCATAGGCTCGGGAGGAAGTATAACAATATCCTCCGCTCCCCTTAGAATGTTAGAGCCACTCGATTCAAACACTGGATTCCTAATCCCTGCAAATTCAACACGTTCAACTGACTTAATTGCCTCTGCAACACGTTCACCAATAATTTTCGCAGTTCCACGAGGCAAATTCTCAAGACTTTGACCGCCTACACCAGTTATAACCGCAACACCGGGTTGGCTTAAATTCGCTTCAATAATTATTGTTGGCTCATTACCACGCAACACTTGAAGAAAGATTTTTCCTTCAGATAAAGCCTGTTGTGCTTGCTCAAGACTTATAGGCAGCTCAGAAGGTAGAGCTTGTTTGACATTAATTCTTGGATTTATACCTCTAGGACGAGTTGCAGCAACAACTATCTCTTGTGCTGCATCCAACCCCGCTTCCTCTGGAATTAAAATATGCTCTCCAACGGTTGCTCTGGTACTAAGTCGAGCGGCATTAAACTCACCTTTAGCTAGTTGATTTAAAAGTTCCTCTCTTGTCAATCCTACACCACCAGCTTCACTGATCTGGTTAATCTTACCCTCTAGCCAAGCGGAGAAGTCTCTAAACAACGCATCTTCTGCAACCTCAAGATTCCTAGCAGATCCATAAAATGACACATTCTCAGGATTAACTCCACCGGGAATCTTCTTCCCATCCAATGTCTTGCGAATGATCTTACCTGCATCAGTAACACCTGCAATTTCATACTGAACGCCACCATGCGTGATTCGTTGTCCATTAAAATAACCAAACTGAGCCAACTGCTCTCTTTGTGCATTATTCAAACCACGCTCACCGAAGCTCGCTACGAAGGTAAATCCACCACCATCTACACTCTTAACCGCAGTAAGCTTAACTCCAGGGAATAACTCTTTAAGTTTCGTAGTGAATTCTTCCCTATTTTTCACGTTATTAAGAATAACATGACCAGTACGATCACTGGCTATATCCCTAAGCCCTGTGACCATCGCATCTAGGTCCGCATTTCTAGTCAATACAGACTGTGCCGCAGGTGAGCGAGATATAATCTGCTCATCGGCAAGCATTTCCATAAATTGCTTTGCAGTTATTCCAGCTTCACCGTCAGGAATTACCGCCTTGCCATCCTTGAGAAATTTATGAATAGCCTTAGCTTCTGCACGCGAAAATCCTACACGGGTAAGCTGGCGTTTAAACCTAGCTACTCTAACCCACGGAGTCAGACCCATAAGTGCGGAGAATCCACCGAATATTCCAGCCTCATGCCAAGCTGAAGTAAATCTATGGCCCAACTCACCTTCTTCCGCAAGAACTCCACCGTAAATAGCACCGGCAGTTACATCCCTAACCATAAACCTCAAACCTACACCACCTTTAAACCTCGTAATTATAGATGCGGCTTTCAACGCTCCACCTATGGGCCAGACGAATCCAAATATAGACCCGCCGGTCTGCATACTAGCAACTTGACGCTCGGTAAAACCTATACTCAAAGCTATCTGTTCCGCTTGAGATATAGTCCCTTCTAATCTACTACCGACGAAATCATCTGCTCTATCCAAAGCCTCTTCAAATTCGTCAAGACTCTCAATGTCAAGTCCTCCGACAAGCCTAGCTGCGAAATCAATAGTAGCTGCGGCAGGCTTTAAGAAACCATCTTGCACAGCTTGAGAGAATACCAAGCCTTCTATGCCCGCAAGTCTACGTTGAGCAGCAATTTCATCAGGTCTAACCTCATCCCCAATAAGCTTACGCACTTGGGCACTACCAGCTTTACTAATATCCTCTAACACACTAGGCTGTCCAACACCTACAACTCGATTAACGATTGAGCCCAATGCTTGATCTATACCAGCAATAGCATTACCCAACTTGCCTAAACTAAACCCACCTCGACTTGCTTCTGCATTTCTTTGTCCTAAAGCTGCAACTCTAGCTTGAACACCTTGAATGATTTCAGCTCTACGTGCTGGAGTTACCTCAGATGCTTGTCTGATTAACTCAGCTTCTTCGGGACTTATATCCCTACCATCTTCTTGTTGAGCAAGCTGCGCCTGCGGCTGTTCCTGTCTCACAGCCTGCCTTTGTGGCACACTTTGTGGAGTTGAATCTTGAAAAGCTTGATCTCCCCTACCTTCTCTTATATCCTCACTAGGATCTTCTTGCCTTCGTCCACCAATTCCTTCGTCCGCGTTACTAATAACACGAGACTCTTTAATAACCTCATCCTGCCGACTACCATCAAGACCAAATCGAATAACCTTATCTCCATCCTCCAGTTGAATCTCTTTATTCAATGAAGGTGCGCGGTCAGGAAATTCTTCCATTAAACTTCCAACAGATACTTCCGTATCACTAGCCGCTGCACGATACGCAAGTTGATTCAAAATTGGTGCCGGATCTGTTGCCTCAGCCGCGAGTTCAATACCATCTTGAAACAACGCAACATCACTACGGTTAATCCGGTAATACCCGAATGTGGGTATGAAGATAATAACCTTATCTGGACCGTGCTTCATCACTAACCTCCCAAAGCTGCGGCTTCAAGTAGAGCTTCATCTTTTAGCTTTTGAATCTCGTCGAATGTAAAGCCCACTGAAAACAATTCTGCTTCTGTGTATGTGCCAACTTTAAAACCCTGTTCAAGCTCGGATCTATTAGGATCGGGATTATCCTCCGTCACCGCGTCCAACGAAGTAGATATAGGCTGTTTTAAACCAGTCCCTAAACCACCTCTAGGCCATATATAAACCCAAGTCCTTCCTTTGAACTCAGGTAAAAGTGGAGCTGCATCCTCATCTGGACCAATTATACCAGCTTGCCTTAATTGTACTGTATTTGCATTATTAACTGCTTCAAACACACTGTTCATACCGGATGCAAAACTTTTATCGCTAATAAGCGGACCCATTTCCAAGATAGTTTCATATGCTGCCAATATTGTTGGAGCTACTTCTGGTCCGAGTGATCTAATTACAGTTTTTATATTATGCTGATTAACCAACTGACCTTGTTGAATAGCCAGAATCATAGGTCCAAGTCTTGGCTGCTGTTCAGCCACTACATCCAACGCATTCCTGCCTTTATTCTCACCCTCTCTAACTGTTCCAATCTCAAGAGCGTCAACTATTACACCAGCTTCTAGGCTGTTTAGATTATAACCTTCTGGTGCAGCTTGTTTAATTAGAGCAGCAACATCAGATCTACGTTGAACAGCATTTTCTCTTTCCTCTGTAAGAACTATATTAAGCATAGAGGTAGTCAAAGTAGCTGATTCTTTGCTGCCAAAGATAACCGTCTCACCTGTGACTGGATTTATCGCAGAAACAAGGTCGGGAAGTCCCAACTCACCTCTAGCGATATTATTAGTATCAACCGTCTGTTGTATCGTAGGATTCTTGCCCGAAATAGTTTGTATAAACGCCTCAACAGTAGATACCTTGAATCGTGCTACTTTATTCTCAACAAGCAACTCATCTATGCTAACAGATTTGCCTGTACCCAAACTTGTCGCCGCACGTTCTTGTAATATATCCAGTTGTTGAGGCGTAGCATCTTTTTCATAAGCCTCGGCCAGAGCAAGCCTCCACGCAGCTATCGCATTAGCACCTTGTGCTTCATTCGTTGGAATTTGAAAGTCTTTCATGGACTCATAACCATCTGGACCAGCTAGACGAGTTAGGATGGGAGTTATGCCCGGATAATCGCCCAATACAGTGCCTGGAGTTGTTAGCTTTAGCAAGGATTCCAACGTATTTAGATCATTCAATACATTAGAACGATTTTCCTGTGTATTCGCGTTTTTCCTTGAAATCTCTATCTGCTGTTTGCGGATAAAAAAGGAGAGTAGCGTATTCGCAGATTCCGCAAGCGCATCACCCAACGCTGCTCCAGTTGTTTGTCCATTAGACATTATGGCACCATCTTTGGTTCGGGTCCGCAAGCCTTTTCAATATCCTTACTATTCGCACGAGCTATATCCCCACAATCCATCCATCCCCACATAGCCCATCGGTGATCGCTTTCTTTCTCACACTGTAACTCAGATCGTTCTTTTTCACATTCTTCCACTTGTTCAGCATTGTCCTTACGACGTTCTCGATTTACCATATATGCCATCTGGCTTTGAATTGGCGCATTCTGCTTCTGAGCCTCTTGAGCAGAGATGTAAGTAACTCCCCATCTAACCGGACCGAGAATCATGCCCGCGAGAACAAGTATCTGAATCGCTGCTTTCGTCTTGGTATCAAGCTCAGAGATTTTCATCCTGATTGACCTCTAACTCCACCACTTAATACTGCGGCACCGGCTGGATTACCGCTTGCGAGTAATGCCGCTCCACCAAGCGTCGAGCCAGCTTGCAACAATCCCGGCAGGAACCCAGGATCTTCTTGACTTCCTTGTGGCTGCAAGAACTGAAGTATCGTAGCTAATAACTGTTGCTGACCCTGCTGACCAATCTGAGTTGCTTGATTTCTCTGCCCACCTATAGTATCTAATGCTTGCAACCTACGATTCTCCGCATCCCGGAAGCTGAGTTCAGCAATTTCCTGCCTACGTCGAGCGAATTGATCTGCCAAAGCTCCGCGTGTGAAGCCTTCTGCCTCGCTTAGATTACGCGAGAATCTACCACCCGCTGTACCAAATTGATTTCTAACTCCACCGATTGTTAACGCCCGCTCTCGATCCTCAAACGGCTGCAACGACCGGAACAAATCACTCAGATCAAAACTTGGCGCACTCAACGCTGTACGCGCTGATTCTTCAAAACCTAAACCGTTAGGATCAAAGCCAAGAACATTCTGAGCCGCACCTTGACTCAATCTCCCTGACGCCTCTCCTAAACGACCGATAAAATCCTCAAACGAAATCGGTGTATTAACATCCTGTTCAAATTGAAACGGTCCAAACCCAACCTGCTCAGTAGTTGTATCACTGAACAAACCTTGAAGCGCACTTCCTGCTGACGCTGCTGCATCTCTTGTTTCGAGTGGACTCCCACTCTTAGTTCCCCCGCCCATTTTTAACCTCCGCAGCTAAAATACCAAACATTGTCGCATCCATCCATTTGCCTTCTTTATGTAATGTAGCCTCGCGTCTAGTGCCTTCTTCAACAAACCCAAGACGTCTAACCATTCGTAGCGTACCAGTCATGAATACAGGAACCTCACAGGATAGTCTACGCAAATCGTAACGATCCATAGCCCATCGTATGAGTTCTAGAAATACAGGCTCTCGTCCCGAACCAATTCCATCCCAAACTGTGAAGTGTGCATCAGCATCAAAGTGTAAAATTACATCTGTCATATAAGCACATCCCACAGTCTTGCCATCAGTTCGTCGGACGATCTCTAACCAAACACTTCTTGGATTTAGGAACAGTGATAAGAATGCTTCTGGATCTCCGCGAGTGTAATCTGAGAACAGTACATCATGTTCCGCTGATTCAAGATAAAGCGCAGCTATCTTCCGCTTCATCTTTGCGGGATCGGATTTATACTCCTGCGACACAATTCCGAGTTCATGGAGTAGATTAATCTCATACTCATGTGTTCCCGTTTTGTTATCAGTCGCCTCGACAGTGGCGATAATCATGTTATCCTCTTTTCCCCGCCTTTGTGGGTTATAACCAACTCATCCGTGGTTATATCAACGTAAATATCTGAAATCTGTGACCGATTCGTTCCCGCAATAGACCCGATAACGGATTTCAACGCATCGAAGATACTTTGAAACTCTGCACGAACATCCGAGAGTAATACAGCCTTTAATCGTGAGTTACGCGGATTTAGATATGTCACTGACCAAACTTCCCTAGTTCACCAGAGGTAACTTGCTCGGTTACATACCCAAAGATCGCAACTGGCTTGGCCTTCGGGATGTTCAACCTAAACCTCACATCATACCCTGTCATTTGAGCGTTGATTAACTTCTGTCTAGTTCCCCCTACTGTGCGAGGTAATCTAACTGTCATAGGAGAGGACCAAATTCTCCCACCGTCTCTTGTAAATTCGATCTCTATAACCGCATCTTCATCCGACTGATACAGCAAGATAAGTTTGTTAAACCTATGTACCGTATCTCCACCACGATTAAGCGTAGGCGATTCCCAAACACCATCAACCAATATAGTCTCATCTAGCCTCTGCACGTTCGATCCATTACTCGTTATCAACGTCCGAACCGCAGAGACGGCAGGTTGTAATACTACCATTAGAATTTACTCACAACTGTTACAAGTTTACAAAGCTCTGACCGCGAATGCCATTCCAATCTCTGCTCGTCGATAAACTTTCCAAGTGCGAAGATCCACGTTCCAACTGGTGTGCATAACCAGAAATCATCATGTATCGGATCGAACGTGGATGTAACCTCATCAACCTTCGATGTAAGCTTATCAATTAACTCTCGATGGATCGGAACGCCAACTGGAACAGGCGGAGAACCACCATCCCAATAGTAAACCATGAGATTGTGAGCTAACCACATAATTCCATCACGAGTTTGCGCGATAGACTGTGGGGATTCTGTCCCAATCCCCTCAACCCACGGTTGAATAGCTATTGGGAATAGTGGATCTCCTGTTTCGCTAACACGCATGATATTTCGTGCGCGAATCAAGCCCGCTTGGTTATCTGATAGCATTCCAAGTGCTTGAACTGGGTCGAGCGGATCATGCACCGTGTCAAGCAAGCTAGTAAGCTGCGTATCAATCCCCGCCCACTTGGTTATATCTCCATCCGCACTTGCAGCGAGAGATTGTGGATCTCCAGTATCACCAAGAGCGAGAAGGCGATCTTCAAACGGGAAGATGAAATGCGCGATAGGAGCATCAACGCTGAGTATAGATACCCCACCACCCGGATCGTCGAATGCGTCATACTCTATAACCTGCCCAAAAAACTCCACCCGTCTACTCGTTACATACAACTTCGCGGGAAATGTTAGATCATCGAGAAACTTCAGATTCTCCATTGAAGCTCTGACATACTTAGTTCCAGGCCTTATTATAGACCTTATAGTGGGAGAGAGAGTTGTTGAAAACTCAAACTCCTGTTCTACCTCAAAGTCAACCCATGCAAAATTATGCGTATGCGTCGTTCGATCAACCTCGTCCCAAATCATGTTATCATCTGAGGCTTCTATAACTATATCCAAAGATGTTGGATATACTGCACCAAGTGGAAATGGATCAGTATCAGAATCCCAAGTGAAGGTATGGAACACCGAGCCTTTGTATTTAGTATCGAACTTTCCATCAACGGGTTCTTGACTTAGCAACCTAGAGGGTACAAAGGTTTTATTACTGGTAAGTTGAAAGAACCAGCCATCTGAGACTGGAAGAACGCCCGGCAATGCAAGAGGCTCATCCCACACATAGATCGGATTTACACCATCCGCGATCACGAGTTTATTCTGCGTTGATACCATGCTTACGAGTACATCCGCAATCGGTCTGGTTGAAGCGGTGGTTATTATCCACACAGATCCGTCCCACGATTCTAATATAAGAAACCCTGTTGTTGCGTTTCTAGTTATACGGAAGATCCGTTGAAACTCTACATCGGCAATGATGTATCTATGCTCTGCCAAGCCAAGAACTACGTTGGTGCTATCTATACCAATCTTGGTTAAGCCCCAATCCTGCTGGATAGAATCGCGTTCGATCCGCATATTTTCCATACGCGGAGATGAGTCGAGTGGCATATTACGCGGATTCAAGTCACCACGAAATCCCTGACGGAATCCAAACTGCTCTAGTCTGACAGGTGGAACTGGCCTTTGAGGTCGAAACAAACCTCGTTGGTCATAACCGTGTCGAGGCATTAGAACAATTCCTCCGCGAGTTTAAAGACTCCGAATAACGCTGCGGCCTTGACAGGTAAATCTAGTAGACTACTTGGATCTCTTTGATTCTGCCAGAACTCTAGTTCCGTGCGAAGTAGCGAGCGTTCTTTTGTCATAGCGCGAATCACGATTGCTTGTGTATCAATACGTCTAAATAGAAGTGCAATCAAATCATCCTTCGCTTGAATCTCGGCTGTGAGATCGAGAACAACTGCAAACGCAGCTTCGTTAAGCGAATCGAGTACAACATTCGCCTCGTCGGAGATCATACTTGCAAGGCTCGTAGACAGCGCAGACGCCGCTGCTATGTCCCTCTCGGCCTCTTGTGCGGCTGTTGCTGCAATCGTCACGTGAAACTCGATGGCTACTAGGTGGTCCGCTTCGCTCGTCTCAAGTACATCGAGTAGCGAATCCACTTGAACAGACACGCTATCAAGCTGGACTTGTCGAATCTCAGCCGTGGCCTTATCTTTGATTCTAGCGTCTCTAGCGTTTACCGCGTTGACGGCGAACACTATGAGTAGCAATCCAGCACCACCTAGTAGCCAATTCTTAACACCGAAGCCTGCTAACAAATTAATGATCGACAGTCCCATTCTTCTTTCCTATCGCCTTGCTGCCTACGTTACTAACATACGGAAGTATGCTTATGAACATGAAATCTCTACCCCAAGTTAATGCGGTGCCAAATCTATCCCACGACCAAAAGTCGAAGAACAATCCAAGCATCACGATAGCAAATATAACCCCGATAAATGCTACAGCACCGAATAAAACTCTGCGACTTAAACTTTCTGTTCCGTCTGCTTCTTGTAATGTTTTCATTTTGGATCCCATTCGATGTGGTAATGAATGTTACTGCCCTTACCGTGTAATACAACATCAAACCCAGGTAGTGCCGCTTTCAACCTCGCAAGAATTCTCTGCTGCACAGCTTTCGACAAGTCATTCGCACGGCAATCTATCGCCCTTCCTTTGTAGTGAAAACTCCAAGTTGCGTGCGTACCATTCCGCACCGAAGTTACAATGCAATCTCGTTCAGCTTCTTCGCGGAAAATCTGATCGAGGATCGAATCATCATGGAGCAATACCCTAATCTGATCTACGAGATTAAACGTCACACAGCCGGTTTTAAAGATCATGAATTTCTCCTATTCTTCCCATCCCACATACCGGGAATGCCATTCAACTTCGTCTCTATAACCGCGAGTCTAGTATTCGTCCCCATGCCCTCTTTGCGTAATTCCTTTATATCTGACCTGCACTCACCTAGATCCTTTCGGAACCCATTCATTCCAACCCGTACTCCAATCCACGCCGCACTTGTTGGACCTCCAACAATAGCAAGAATTGCAGCAATTACAAGACCAGTTGGAATATCACCCATCACACACCGCGCCGTTTCCAAAGTCTATCCACAACCATACGAGCAAACCCTTCCTCAACGAAATTATAGCTTTCTTGAACAACCTGAACAAGTCCTGGTATTATTGTTACAACTACTTCAATTAGTTCTTCTTGTATATTAAGTATCTCATCTACGAGCTGTTTAATTCCTATCGTATGCGTTATACCTTCAACAAGATTAACGACTTCCGCTACAAGACTATTTATCGCTCGAACAGACAAAGAAGCTTCTACGAAATTAACAACCTCAGCTTTAAATCTAATTAACACCAGTACAGGCAAGCTTCCTTCTACGAAATTCTCAACCTCATCGATAATCCTAAACAATGCTTGTACGGGTATACTTTCTTCAACAAAGTTAACCACCTCAGTAACAAGTTCAACTAAATCCTGACTCGTTGTAATTAACTTTACAATACCTTCAACGATATTGAGAACTTCCGGGACTAGTTGAGCAATTAACTTTGTATGTAATACCCCTTCTATGAAGTTTACAACCTCTGGTATTATCTGCGCTATTAGTTTCGTCTTAATTAAACCTTCAACAAAATTTACAATCTCCGGAATATCCTTTGCAATTAATTTTGTCTTGAGTGTACCTTCTATAAAATTAACTACCTCCGTTGCTATAACCTTGACTATACCTAAAACATTTATCGGAGTAGCTTCAACAATATCTTCAACTTCAGCCAGCAACCTATTCAGCGCGAGGACAGGGATAACTCCCTCGCCAATCGGAACAGGTGTAGTCCAGAGTTTTTCGAGAATACTCGCTATTTCGTCGAGTACCTTGACAATGCTTAGTCCCTCCGGTTGAGGTCTAAAAGGTCGTCGTATATTACTCCCTATTACGCGAGCCATGAATTAAGCAGGCTCATCCCAAAGGATAAATGGGATACAGTTAATATCAACTGAGAAAAGAGTACGAATTCTAAGAAATCTTGACGCTTTTATCTTCGGTAAAGCTGTGTCAGGGAACCAGATTGCGTAACCCGTTTGAGGGTGGATACTCTGTGCGTCGAGAATCCTAGAGGCTGTAATTGTTCCCTCACCAGTAGCATTATATCCCGTAAGTGCTGTACCTCCAATACAAAGCGAAGTGGGTGAGTCATCCGAACCCCATTTTGTTGGGGTTAAGGTAGTAACCGTTGCTGCAACATCCACATCGATAAGCTCAACTATTCCCGCTGGATTTGTAGCAACAATTCCATCAAGTGAAATTCCCCACCCTCTAAGTCTAATATCGGTAGTTGAAGGCGTTGCTACCTGTAGAACGGTTTTAAGTGCAGCACTCGTCGCCACCTCAACTACAGCGTCAGATGCGTTCGGAATTGCTTGAAACATTTACTTCTCCTTTATCCGCCGTAAGAGGCGCGATGTAATATAGACGATCTATTGTATAGTCTACGATTCCACGGTGGTAAACCCGCAGCAGGAGCAGTTACCGTGAAACCAATCTTAATCGGGTTTGTATCACCTGTATCTCCGAATGTATATGTATCAAAAGCTTGTGCGCCATCGGTTACGCGGAAGAAAATCTCATCGTTATTAGCTAATCCCGCTGTGAGCGATTTAACCGACCACTCGTAAATTGCTGAGTCATTTTGAGAATTCGTCCACGTCACTGATCCAGCATCGCCCGATGTTTCTTCTTGATCTCCTGCATTGTGTGTGTATCCGCCAGTTTTAGTCAGTCCGTGATCTGTTGTTGGATCTCCATCTACAAGCTGCGAGGCAACCATTTCAATAAACGTGCCAGCAGCAGCGGCGGGAACAATCGCATACGTTCCACCAGTATTGAGCTTGGCTACAAGTCTCGGTGTAGTTGAATCTCCTTGATCGTGAATCGCATTGTCTTGTTCAAGCAGAATTCTTATCCGCCAGATTTTATCGCTATCTCCATCTTGTCCGGTTAGGTTTACATTTTCAGCCGCAAGGAAACTAGCTCCACCTGAACTTTCATTCCCATCATCATCCCGAAAGCGAAAGCCGTCAAGATCGACGCTCTTAATCTCGGGCATTCCACCAAGTTCGTCAATCCAGATCCTACTTGCCCGTTGACGCCAACGTGGCGAGAGGAATTTATTTCTCACCAATACCCCACTCGTGCTTCTGACCAAATTCATTCGCGGCGATTAGGATTTCATTATGTCTATCGTTGGATATATATCGCCCGAATAGAGAACATTTCAATCCGGGTTGGAACATATAATCCCAAAATCCCGTCAGATCCATAATTCGCCATCGTGGTTCATCCCATAAGGCATTGTAAGAATATATATCCCCACGAGAATGAACAACATAACCCACACTTTTTGCTCTCTCGACAACTGCTTGGACTCCGCGCTTCGGAGCATCTTCCGCTTCGCCATCGAGGTTGGAAAACGTCGTCCGATCTTCATAGAAAACTCTCCAAAGGAGCATTATAGTGACGGAATCATCTTGGAGACAAAGTCGCCTAATATCCCCGCCAAGCGTTCTATCTCATCCATATTCAGCAATCCCATACCGAGTACGATGAACAGCACAATCGTACCCCAAACCATAGGTCTGCCGATGAAATCTAGTGTAAGCTCGAATTTTGATCTAGCCATTAGACTATCTTGATTATAACAATCGCTTTACTAGCATCCTGCTCGTCGATAGTATCTTTCCAATCCCCTACTTGGGGCGCAGCTCTAGGCGTCCAAGTACCAGTTGGAACGGTTCGTTCAAGATAAGGGAGGATCGCCATACAACCTCGCTAAGTCTTTTGTATCTCGGATAAATCGAACGCCAGCGTGCATTCCGGGGGTATCTTCCTTATCCTCTAAGTCTAATCTGGTCCTGACGTAGATGATTGCTTTGTTTAGCCACTCGACTGCGCGGGTTTCCTCGCCTAGATCGGAGAGCGCGTGAGACATAGCGAACATATAAACTGCGCGATCATACGTTGTGAGTAATACGGTCGTGTCTGCATCTTTAACGAGAAATGCTGGTTCTAAATTAAAGTAAATCGCAATCGTTTGATCGGTTACATATGGCGGTTGGATGTATAGTGCATCCCCATCACGAGTGTAGTATTGTCCACCTAGATCATCATCAGCAGGATCTTCCATTCCTTGAAGATGTTCCGATCCAAGTTTTATGATTTGTTCCTTATCCCCAATATTCCAAACCGAACGAAGCCATTGGAGATTAGCTGGAAGGGTTATTCCAATACTCGCTGCTGTAAGTGTTACCGATTCCACAGCCCGCAGTTGTACGAAGTCATGCGATCCTGTGAGATCGAGATAGCCGTCGTTAATCCAAGCATTTGCGGGTGCTTTATCTAAATCCCTATTCCCAAGTCCAGCCTCAAGCCTTGAGCGAAATAGCGCAAGTGTTGTCTGTCCCACTAGATTAGCTCCACATTCGCGGGTCCATTACCTGCAAGATACTTTACCTTTACCCACTTTGTATCACCAGCGAGGGTGATAATAGGAAGATGTGATATAATTGATTCAAACATAGCACCCTCCGCTGTCCTTTCTACTACATTAAACTTCCCCGAGGTTGGGAGTCGAATCTGGTCGTAATCTCCTCGATTTATCCAACCAGAAACAACCCCCACACCCACCTCGATTAGAATAGGAGTCATCATTCTCCCTTTCTAGGTTTAAGAATCCTACGCGCCTGGCGATCCGTATAGAGAACGCCAATCAGCACACGTTGCTGAGAAACGAGACTTGATTGCGTAAATAACTGTTCCATCAAGCTCATTAACAACAACAGTATCCGATGGTGTCTTGCGCCAGAAGAACGTCGGCCCAAGATCATTGGATGTATCCAAACCGAACCAAGCATCCGCATCGGTTAGGTAAACATGAGAGAACGGACGGATGTTAAAGTCCTGCTTTAACACGTTGACGTCATTCAAATCAACAGCAGGTTTCATATCCGCTCGTAGAGTCTCACGAACGATCCAGTACTCCGATGGGTGATGGATTAGCAGATCCGCCATCGCTTGAACCTTCAATCCTCGATCATCCTCAAGGAGTAGGAACGACTCAACCATAGCTTGAATAGCTGTGAGAGAGAAATCTGTAGCTCCTCGATTAGATGCGTCTGCAACGCCAACGCGAACGTGAGCGGTGTTAATCAAACTAACACCGTCATAACCGTCCTGCGTTGTAAATGCGTTGTTGAAAATCCCCGCAGCTAGACGCTCCTCTGCATCCCTGTGCGAGCGAGCGAGATTTGCTCCCGCTTTTGGTGCAAGCACTGAATACAGATCGTCGTCAATTACTTCCTCGGAGAATTCAACACCAAGACCGTATCCTCGATGAGACACACGGATTGACCCACGAACAACGGGCTTGTCCATTGCGACCTTCTCGAATTCCGGCTTTTCTGGTGCGGTCCCCAAACCAGCGGACACGAGAATATCCTCGAAAGCCTTCTGACTTGTCTCCACCATCATAACTGATGGATATGACGCAGCTAATTCTTTGTAATCCCCTGCGAATGCCTTCCTCGCACCGGGGGTGATGTAAGCATCCCAAGCTGCTCTGGCTGTAGCCATGAGTTAGCTCCTTTCCGATTAGAGTTGGGCGATTGAATCAATGATCTCAACTTCGTACATATTCGTATCGAGATCAATGTCAATGACTTTAAAGACTTTCGCGGTAGTTTCTGTCCCATCAATGGTCCAAATTCCATCACTATCTTTAACTGCTCCGTACTCTTTGCCAATGTCATCCTTAATAGGATTGTTATCACCAGCGATTAAGAAAGTACGTCCCGGCTGCGGGAGAGCTACAAGAATCTTTGTAGCGTCCACCGTTCGCCCTGCCGCATCTCCTATTGCGATTCCAAGAACCGCTGTAGGATCAGCAGCTACTTCTGCTACATCCTCCGCCGCATCGAGTAAGACAATCGCGCCGTCGATAAACGTCTCGGCGGCTTTCATATCAAACTCTTGCACGGTGCGTCCCTTGTTAGGAATGCAAATTCTATTCGCCATTATTAATCATCCTTCTTGCGAAAAGCGATTTCTTCTTCGTGATCTGTAATTCTTCCCACCGGACGCGCTACATTATCGTCCAAGTCTCGCCCTACATCACGTTCGTAAGCATCTCGTGACCGACGAGAATCCTCAAGTGCGACGGCAGCCTTATCAGCAGCAATTTCGTCGCGCCAATCGCGCGGAATTGACATCATAACAAGGTCGCCAATCCGCACTTGTGAACCAATCTCCCCCATTACCTGCTTAATTTCATCAGTTTGCGCGTCAACGAGTTCATACCCCATCATTTGACGCTTCGGAACCTTAGAGAATTTTTTATCATGCTCTGGATCTGCGGCCCAATAAATTTCGCGATCCGGGTTCTTAGCTTTAAAAGCTTTCTCACACTCCTCCATCATCGCCGTGTATGTCCCGCGTTGTCTTGCGCGTAAATACGGTGGGCGTGGACGTTTCTTAGCCTTCGTAGGCTTTGGTGCCGCTTTCTTTCCTGCCACTTTTTCTGTAGCCATTATAATCCTGGAACCTCCGTAACGAGTTCACCTTCACCAAACTTCACGAAATCTTCCTCACTCAAACCAGATCCGCGTTGGATCTCTTTTGCTAATCCCTGCAACTGACTAGGAGCATCGCCTTCGGTAATCTCCGGTGTAGGTGCGGGCGTTTCCGCAGCTAGTTTTGCTCTAGCCACATCAGTTTGAACCGAAGCCAAACCTCTAGCCATGAAATAAGCACCTTGAACAGCGGCTTCGTCGATAGGCCCCTTAGACTTTGCTAGAATTGCCCTAACTGCTGGTTCATGCTCGATGAAATCCGGTCCAATTATCCGCGATGCTCTTACAATCTCAGTCTCGCCAATTCCAGCTTCAAACCTTGCTACGGTAGGGCCATATTTTTTCTCAAGCATAATATCCACAGCTTTTTCCGGATTCTCGTACATCAACTCTTTTAGATCCACATTCTCTGTGGGATCTGGCACTGGCTCACGCTTTTGCTCCGCAGCAGCAGCCTCAAGCTGTGCAATTCTAGCGTTCTGTGACTCTGATTCGGAATTCTTAGACTCAAGAACCCTTGCAGCCGCACTCCACATAAGGGAAATCTCCTCGGGAGACTTATTCCTCATTTCTTCGGGGAGAGCATTTCGGTCGATTACCGAACTAGCATCTGGCGTTCCCGCTGAATCGCCGCTCTCCTGTCCTGCAACCGCTGGAACCCCTGCGTCTGCATTTGCTCCAACCGCTCCTTCGCTTTCTGCTCCTGAATTTCCTTGTTCCTCAACCATTCTCTTTCTCCATTCTCAGCAACGAAAATTAAACTATCGACAAGTTGTTCAACTTGTTCGACTGCCTCAAAGAACCCTTGACGTTTGTAAAAATCACGGGTTGATTGAGTCCTCACTACCCACATTAGCGAGTTCTGCTTCATTTCCGCTAGGTGGGCTAAGAACAGCTTCCAGCCGGGCGAGTTGTTCAGCTTCCTTAGCTCGCTGACTTGCGGCCTCGAAATCTTTAGATCCACCGAAATCCTCCGGCGCAGGTAGTATTCGTTCAAGTACCCGTAGACCCGCAGTAATGTCGTCCGGGTTAGTAACATCAAACCGATCCAGAACTGACTGCATAAACTTCTCAGACGACTGGACAAAAGCAATAGCGACAGGCGCAAGTTGCTCAGGCGGTATGCCAACTCTCTCGATAAAATCGATAATCTGTGTATACATCTGTAACGAAAGTTGCCATATTTGTATAGCATTTTGCCTCTGCAATTCTTTATTCTGCGCGCTTGTTGGGCTTGCAGAACGGAACCCCAATCCGTGTTCTACTGCGGAGAGTGGCAGGTTGAAAATCCCCACCATGATTCGTCCGCGCTCACCTAGCCATTGAACTACACGCTTCTCATCTACTCCGAATTGGAAGTACAGGGAAAATATCATATCTCCCGCTTCGCTTAGGCCATTTCGGATCGACCGAACTGTTTGATCGAATCGTTTGGCTTGCTCCTGGAGTAGAGCAATCTGCGCTGTTGCAGTCGTTCTAGTTACTGGTTGTCCACCCCGAGAGTTAGCTTCTGTAACTCCGCTGAGTCGTTCGATTATATCTCGGGTTATGCCTTCGTTTACGATTGTTGAAGGTGAAATCGCTCCGAGTTGGAGAGGAGTAACATCCGTTGGACTATCAACAGGAATTATCTGTCCTGAGAAAAGCGGATCTCCCGGTTTCAAACTCTTTGACGTTCTAGTTACAAGAAGCGGGCGAGTATTCGTAATCGTTGTACTATCAATCCGCTGATTGTGCATTTCAGAAACTTCATCCTGCAAAGCCTCAAGCATTTCACACAATCCCTGTGCGTAGAATCGATGTTCTACAGGGAAGAAAGCGAATTTGATGAACGGACGCTTCATATGCCAGAACTGATTGTAGTTTACACGGAGAAGTGTTCCAGTGCGTAGGTGATAGTGGACGATTAACTCCGCCATTTCCTCATCACCGAGATCGAATCCGAGATAGATTTCGTAAAGCTCGAAAGTATCACGCTCTCGTGGTTCAGCAGCCTGCATTTCCTCGTGAAGTTCTTGAACCTCGTTGTTTTGGTCGTTATCTGTTTCGTTAAGCGGGGAATCGAAGTTGATTAACTTCTCTATATCCTTCTTCTTGTAGTATCCACGCTTTACATCGTGCATCAATTGTTTCTTATTACGCCTAAATCGCTTCCCACACCAACGAGCATCTTGGATGTTTGTTGAGGTAAAGGGGATCATGAAATCCTCAAGTGGGACGTTGAAGATTACAGGGCCGCACTGTTTGACATTCTTAACCTTCTGCGGCTTGATTCCATCGCGGTTATACAAGTAATGCGTCCTCACATCCTCGCGATAACCGATCTGTAATATCGACGTTCCGTACTTAGTTCCCTCAAGAATCCAAGTCTCCGCCTTCTCTCCAATTTTAAGTTCTCGCTTCGCAGCGATGTCCATAAACCGCTCAATCGTCGGGACGAATGGTTCCCACTCATCCGCAATTGCTTGCATCGACCATTGAGGCGTTGGAGTTAATGTAGTCTGAGTTAACTGTGCTACCATTGTATTTACCACTTCTTTAATGATAGGAATGGTAAGATTCGACGCATTCTTAACAGGAAAATCTTTCGGTTCAGTTGCAGGTGGAGCGTTATAGGCAAACTGCCAGCGTTTTAGATTATTGATAAACTGACCCCGCTCACCAATCGCGAGTTGGATCTGTTGCTCCAAAAACCATAACAACTCCCTACGCGACTGCTCCGAAAGCGAGACTTCTCCTACAATGGAAGTCTCCTGCTTTCGTGTCTGAGCATATTCGCTAAAATCTACAACCTCTGCCACGATTAGACTCCGAGAGCTTCGTGATTAACGAACACCTTCAACGTATCATCAGCAGTCTTACCAAATCCGGCTGCAAAAGCATAGACCGTTAGGCAAACTTCTGACGCCGCAGGAGTCGGATTGGTGATAATTCCGTGCGTGATTGAAGCTGCATTAAAGTCAGCTTTGGCGTAGGAACCGAGATTAGAAACAATATCCGTACCCGCACCTGTGTTATCCGCATCACCATCATTCGTCTTTGGATAACCGGAAGCTTGAACTTTCTGCGTTGAACCAATTACAGTTACATTCGACCGATTCGCCGTCTTACCGGGCGTTCCAGCGGATGCAAGTTCGTGTGTTGTAAACACATTTGTTACAGATTCATTAGCCATACGTTCAGCGTAATGAAGATCACCATCGTTAGTGACGATATTATGACCGGGATAGAGACTCTTTCCTTCAAGATTCTCGATAACAGCCAAGATGTTCATGTGTATCGGTACAATTCCATCCTGAGTCCAGATTCCATGCCTCGTCTTGTAGACTCGGTTGCGGAACCCGTAAACTCTTTCCCTTAGCAACATAGGTTAATCTCCTATAACGGGAACTACGGTTTCTTTCACTCGTTCTTTCGAGTTCTGGCCGGAAACTTGGCGTCGAACTGCTACGACAAGAACGATTACGAATAAAATTAGGATTGGTGTTAGCACGCCAACTAGGTAAATCGCGGCTTCTCTCATCGTTGTCGATCCACAATTACGAGTTCATGATTTTCGACCAGCTTTAATCCCGTACCTGCATCAACAATGACATTGGCGCGGTAAACTGATCCGATAGTGAAAACAGCATCATCGCTTAATACTCCGATATAGTCTCCTTCGCTTGCGGGAATGTAATCGAGAATAATAGGCCATACAATTCCGGTAACTTGTACGTCGTTCACATCGAAAATCGTTACGGATACGACTGCGCTATTTAGAAAGCTCTTGTTTATTATATCGAATACTCCATCAACGCGGAGAACATTATCCGATCCTGTTAAGACAACCCGAATCATTGCTCTACATCCCTGTTGAACCAGAAGGTAACCTTAACCGCCACGCCGGTTACGAATTTCGCTATCACTTGACCGATTACATAGGCGATACCAATAACGCTGTCGATTAAACTTAATACTTCATCAACGATCACGGTAAGTCCAACTGCTGTAACGGTCGTCTCGATGAAGTTCATCACATCCGCTACGACTTGAACTAACTCTGTCGTAACGCCGACAACAAATTCATTCCTAGTTTCGATGAAGTTTATAACGTCATCAATTACCTTTGAGAAGAATTTATTCTGATCTATAGTCTCGGAAATCTGGAATCTATTAACGAACTGTCGTACTAAAATCCTCACAGGTATTTCAACTGAGATTAAGTCTATGAATTCTGTAAATATCTTTACTATCGCCTCGCCAAGTTCGACGCCGATAACGTGATCTTCGGAGAAGATGAAGTTAACAGCCTCATCAATTATCTTTACTAGAAACTCCTCCGCGACGTTTAGAACATGGTTGGTGATTGTTACGAAATTTAATACCTCATTTTCAATGAACAACCAAGCAACGGATGGATCTTCAGATTCTTTCAGATTCATCACGCTGTTGATGATTTTAATAATCGTATCAGCGAGCGACTGGAATTTATTAATTACTTCTATAGAATTACTGGTTTCATCTATAATTCTATTCCGTGCGAGTGAGACGACGAGAATATCAGCCATTAGAATCTTACAATCTCACTGAGAACCTTGATGATGGGTGCGCCTCCGACAAATGCAACCGCACCTATTGTTCCGCTGTCATGCGCGGCACCATCGTATTCAGATGCTTGCGGGGCGAAGCCAGCTTTTACATAAGCGTGTAACGCTGCGGGAGTATAGGCAGCATCGTGGGATGCAAGGTTCAGCTTGGCTAATTCAACCATAGCGTTTGCGCGTGTGCCAGCACCGCCGAGTGAAGAATCCCAAGCAGCCATGTCACGAGTATCATCTACGAAATTAGGAGCTATGTCGTTTACATCATTCGCGCCGAAATCTGTTCCCTCAGTTCCAACGAGGTCTGTGTCATAACCATTACCTTCTATACCTGCGGAGACATTGTAACCTGCGTTAAAGTCACAAAGAGCTTCGGTAATCATTCCGACTGTAGCAGAGGCGTCAGTTACTTTGAATCCTCCTCCAGCCGCATCATCCCACGCGAGGTTTGAACGGAATTTACTGACCATATCCGCTTGACCAGCATAGGTAACGCCGAGGACTAAACCACTATCACCGGATGATGCGGAGGTTACCTTGTAAGTATTATTTTCAAATTCAATCGTGACATTTACATCACCGAGCGCAGAAACGAGCTTTCCAATCTGACTACCATCAGAGTTTGGAATTGTAATACATCTAAGCACCTTTAAAGTCCAAGCCGCAGATGCGGTCGGAACTACAATCATCTCACCTTCGGTTGATGTGCCGGCGTACTCGAAGATCGTACCGTCGTGTGTGTATACCTTGCCAGAATTTGGAGATGCATGGGTTAATCCTTGAGGATTAGCAGATGTATGGTCAAGTAGAAGATAACTATCAAGAGCTACATCTGCATAATTAGATATAACCGTTGCAAGCGTTCTTCTAATAAGATTTCTTTCAAATGAACCAATAGCACCCGAAGATTCATTCCAAGTTAACTCATCATTGAATACATTATCTTGAATGTCGTATCCGTTAGGATGGTTAAGGTGAGCTTCTATATCACAGTAGTTACGCAGAAATGACTTTGTACCGCCTGTATGACCGTTAAATGCGTAGACCGATATAAGTTGACCGCCTGCGCCTACTGAGTTAAGGCTGTTATTATCCTCAAATCTAAATGTAGAATCTGCATTAGGTGCGGTGTTCATCTTAATACGTCCGCAAGCATCAAGTCTACAGTTAAGAAGCCAAGATTGATCTCCGCCACCTGTAAGCATAGGTTGGATGAAATCATTCGTACCGTCACCCATACGAGTGAAGTCTGTAAAGCTTGCTTCTATCCAACCAGAGCGAGTAAACACCCCTGCTTCTACAAAAGCATTACCACCACCAGAGTTGGATCGTACAATAGCCCGGTTTCCAGAAGATCCATTACATATTAACTTGTTTCCTTGACTACCCGCCGTGCCTATTTGCCATTTGTATGTAGTTGAGGATGGTGTAGCATTCGTCGCATTAAACTCAAGTATACCCCCGGCAGATACTATCATATCTCCAGAAGATTGACTTAGATTACCTCGAACCTCTAAAGATCCCCCGTCGGCTATTGTAAGATCGGCATTGAGTTGCAAGACTACTGTAGTATCAGATGGACTGGTGCCACATACTTCTGTTGTATCGACCGTAACTGCGTGATCTATCGTTACAGTATCTCCAGCAACGGGTTTAACTCCACCAACCCAGGTAGATGTTAAATCCCAATCGCCAGCTTGCGTGCTTGCTATAGCAGCCATTTAAAACCACCCTACTACGACAGGAGCCTCGACAATAGCTGATTGTCGCCCACCAATGAGTGCTGTTACACCTAATTGATATGCCCCGGTTGAAGGTAGGCCAGTAAATTGATAAGTAGGCACACCCACAGGGATTGTATCACCTAGAACCCAAACATCATCGTTATTGCGTTGGTAATAAGTCATATGTAATGCGTTTGTGTTATTCGTATCTATCCAACTTATATCGATAGTTTGAGCACCTTGATTATCACCCAAATATGTTACGCTATTCGGTTCAAGCAGAACATATGAAAGCCATTGACCGCCCTGCCAGTATTGGTAATAAGACTGATTGTATTCCTTACCGTTATTAAATGACCAACCATCGTCGTTCCATTCGATACCGTATTTAGTCAGGGAATCTACCCAATCCGCATAAACCGTTTCACCCGTTCGATTGTAGTAAGCAGCAAATGCGGGAGCGATAAGCATATTCAAAGCTGCCGAAGGTGTTTCAGAGGCATTAGGGCAGGGTTCCTCTGCATCTGGTATATCTATAGTAAACGGCAAGGCGAATATATCTACACCATCGCGTTCTTCATCAAATCCCCAGTTGTCAATGAAAATATCAAGTGTAGCTTTGGTAATTTTATTTATCGAATCACCGATTGCTTGAGTGTGGCGGAAAAAATCACGGTGTCGATAGAAGTTGAATATGATTTCATGTGCAATCATGAATGGAGTCATGCCAAAGCAGTAATCACTTTGACGATAAAAACCCGTAACAGCGGCACTTCGGGGAGTATCCCTTGAAACGGCATATTTATGGAAAGAAAATAGTGAATCAACCATAAACGGTCCGAGGGTATCCCAACGAGTTATACCAGTATTTTGACCAACGAAATTAGGACCATATTTGCCTTGTAGGTAGGTAGCTCGTGCTGTACGACCTTGAATACGGCCATCCATTAAAGTACCAGAGGAAAAATTATCCCAAAAACCCCTCATCGGGTCTACATGACGCTGACCACAGGCTATAACACTTGAATCATTGCTGTTTGTCGCATTGTATAACCACCAACCCGCTGTGAATACTTGTCGTGGGGGTAAGGCACATTGGTTAGGTTGCCAGTAGGTAGAATCGATAAACCTTGTAAGAGTGTCAGCGCGGCGTAGCCAAGTTGTATCACCGTTTCTCCACCAGTAGCCATAGTGTGATTTAGCTCTGGAGTAGAAATTAGCACTAATTCCTGCCGCACGAAAAGTCGGCCAGAATGTATTAGACCAGAATTCAAACAGGCTATCTACAGTAGCAAGGAGAGGGATTTCATTAGTTGTAGCGCCCCAACCTAAATAAGGAAAGCCGAAGATGTCTGCGATTAATGTTGACTCGGCAGTTGATATGCCAAGAGCGAGTAAAGGAGATTCGCCCGATATAGGATCTTTAGGGACGAATGCGAGATAAGGTGCAGTTGCAGTAACTCCCCACGCGGAGAAGAAAGAATCGATTTGAGCTGAGTCGCGGATGAACGAGGGGATGGTTACATAGGTTAGGTAGATCGCAGAATCCCTTTGGGGATCTCCATCAAGCTTTCTGCCGGATGTTCCTTGTGGAACAGAATCTACGTCGAGTTCGCGGATTGTTAGTGTATCACCAAACCCGAAGATTTTAACAGTTTCGATGTATGGGATTATATGCGCGTTTAGTCCATCGGCGTAGGTGGTTACTTGACGCTCTCGTGCGTATAAGCTTAGAGCGAATATCGTGACTACGCCTGTGAGTAAGGCCATGAAGGTTTTTATCATAAGATCACTACCACATCCGCTTCGACTAAGTTAGATGATTCTCTAGTTGCGCTCACAGCGGTTACTGCCATTCGATATGCTCCTGATGCAAGGCCTTCAAAGGTGTATGTGAATTGATTCGCTGCGAGTGTCGCATCCAGATTAAACGGATCGGAGTCTTTCTTAAAGTAGACATTATGCTGTGCATCTACATTCTTCGTATCGATGAAAGAAATAGCGATTGTCGTAGCTGTATTTCCGTTGAAGAAAACAGCTTCTACATCGTGGAGCGCGTTAGGGAAATCGGAGATAAGCTGACGAGAGTTTACCGCTTCGTCAATAACTTTGACAAGTCCGTTAAGCGCATTTATCCCGAAACGGTGTTTGTATACACCTGAGCTGACTTCGACATTTTCTAATACCGCTGGCATGAGTTAACCGATTAGAGCTACTATACCAGTAGCTACCGTAGCGTCCATAACCTTGCGACCACGCACATCGAGTATACCAACAGGGACGTTGGTTAACTCAAAAACAACCCCATCAGTTCCTTCAATTGTTACATTTCCCGTTACACCAATCCAAAGGCTGTCGAAGTTATAAAAAGTCGTATCACTTTTAACAACAACTTTTCCTCGACTTGGATTCATTTGACTCATCTTGAAAATCTCCTTTTGACTCCGTAACCAGTTGCGTTTAGGTTAGAGATTTGTTTCTCCCAAGCTTCGCGGGTTTCTAGTTCGTGTTGCTTTGACCACGAAGATATGAAATGTTCTGAGATTTGCGAGAGAGCGTCAAGTCCATCGCGTTTGGATTTTCCATCGCGAGTGTAGTGTGTGAACTCGTAGATAAGAGTTGACATACTCGGAAGGATGTAAAGTAGGTGACTTTGAACTAGCGGCATTAAACCGCGAATTCGCTCATCCTTTGTTCTTTGTGATCCTGGGTGGAACTCGTGGATTGGGAGGAATGGCTTGCCTTGTTCGCGGGCTATCTTCCTAGCCCAATACTTCAAAGCCTTTTGATAAGCAACCACTTCGATTGAACAGAGACGCAGGTGGTATTCCTCGTCTTGTCGGAACATAATGTCGATAGTTTCATCGGGCTTTGTATCGCCAATCTCGGCTTCGAGGACGAATACACAGTCTGTCTCCGCGTGTTTGGCGACAACAAGTTGTGCTGTGTCACAAGAATGCCTGCTTTCTGCTACTGCGGGATCGCATACGGAGATTATATCGAGTTCGGTCAGGCGAACACGGAAGTCCTCTCCCGCGTGGGTGAAGTGGATAATTCTACCTTCAGGCCCAGTTCGCGTGAAGTATTGTAAATCCTCAACGCTGAATGTAGTTTCGCCGGAGAGTAAGGGATCATTCGCATACTGAGCCGCATAACGCTTGGGGTTCTTGCGCTGCAAGCGATCAAGGAATTGGCGTGAGATCATTTCTGGAAATATTGGATCTCCGTCATCTTTTCTTGCATTGCGCTTGAACAACGCAAGTTCCCCGCGCACCTTTGCGTAAGGTCCAATGTCAGTCCACTCCTTTATTTCGTTAGAGAAGAAGTCCTGCGCGAACGAGTAAACGTCGTTAATACGCCAGTGCGTTCCGGTGAAATCTATCTCATCCTCGATTGGGGAGATTAGGAGCGATTCAAATCCTTGAATCCACTCGATTGTTTTTTCCATCTCACCTTCGGAATGGAGTTCCGCTTCTCCAATTATGTCGTCTGCGCGGATCTTGTTGTAATGGCGAGACTCAACCGTTCCTCGTGCGCCTATGGTGTCGATTGTAGGCTCACGGGAGATCAGATCCCGTGGGACGGTGACTTCTCGTTTAGTCCAAGTTGAATCGAGGGAGGTGAAACTATCGGGGATTATATCAGCGTAGAGCCATCGGAACATTTGATTACGTCTAAAGTGTTCTGATATTTCAGTGAGGAAGCGTTCTGCGTTCGTAGCTGTTGAGCCTACGATTAAGATCCGTACATTAGGATCTATGCAAATATCCTTCATGGTTTGAGCGATAGTTGCGATTGTGGTTTTGAAGTGTGTACGCGGCATGAGAAGCATACGGCGTTTGACATGACAGGTATCGAGGAATTTGCAAAGATGGCCGTGAACGTGAGGGACTAGGAGGTTATAACCGAGGATTCCTTTGGTGAAGAAGTAGAGATCATCAAGCCCGCGTTCAGCGAGTTCAGACCTTCTCGACTCCGTAGCGTCTTTGGGAACGCTTGGCGGAGTTATCGGGGATCTCTCTACCAGTAAGTCTGTCATTACCCCTCGAACGAATAATCCGCTTCCTCAATTTCTTCTTCCTCAACACCTATGAGTAGTCTGGCAGTTTCCACCGGAATCTCAGCGACCAGTGCAATACTTTTGTTGACCTTTGAATAACCTGCGCGGTCAAGAATACCGAGCGCAGCAGTTAAGCGTGTAGGAGGTTTTACTTCTATTCCATCAAATCCACCCCGCATGATCTCCGCAGTTTCCTCCAGAGCTTCCATTGCGAGAGCTTTTATCTTAATTCCTACATCTGAGAGATTTGAAGCAAAGTGCTTCTCTGCGTCAAGAAGAACTTCCTCAGCTCTATCGTCGTTTAGGATTATAGAGACGCGGGCTATCGTATATCCCATATGCTCCGCGATTTCCGTAACCGTAAACCCGTTCGCCCTCAAAACACAACAAGCTTTATGCCTTGAATTGAACCTTTTCGGTTCCCAATACTTTTCCCGAAAGTCTAACTGTGCTAGGTTCATTCTTTCTCGCTCCGGAGGCTACCAACTCCTATTCCCCATACCAACCTGTGTCAGTATAACTATGCACGATTCCCGTGTCAAGAGCTACATCGCTCGCAGTTGGTATACGTTTTCTGAATCCTTTCCAGATTTTCCTAAATTTTTTCTAGTTTTGTAGGAACGGCTTTATATATATCCGAAAATCCATAGGGGGGATGCCGCCCTCTCGGATCTCGGTCGAAAAAAAAAATTTCTGCGCGGGTGGTCGATTGATTCCACAAGGCTGGCGGGCCTTGACTTTTCAGGGTACTTGCCCCCATATTGAGACATGGGAATCGGACACGCCGAAGCCCGCAACAGCAGCAAAGGATGGGAAAGATGGTGGAAGGAACCGCAGGATCAACGGCCGTGTTGATCGGCCAGTCTCGCGTGGTCACGTTGGCAAACGGCGACAAGCTCGAGTACAGCCAGCCGGATCTAACTTTCGCTCGAGTCGCGGAACGGTACGCTGATCGGGAAGTCGGCGCGATCCGCGCTTGTTGGGCTCCAGTGTTGACACTCTGGAAAGCGGCAATCAAAGAGGCCGGCGCATTCGTCGCGCTCGACACGATCTCGATTGACGCGCCACCCGAGCCAGGCAAGCGCGGACCACGAGCAACGCACGTTGACAGCAAAGCGTTGTCACCTACCGCTCGCAAGCTGGCCGCTGCCATGACCGACGAAGATCGGGCACTATTCAACATCGTCCTCGATTGATTCTCTAACCAGCGAGTTAGCCCGGTTGAGTATTCGCCGGGCTTTCTTGCGTCCTCGATTATCTCCAACCTCCCCAACTATCGCAACAACTACCACAACATCTACAATCACTATCCCAAACGACACCCTATTGATGATGATGGAATGGATTGATTGATCTTCTCTTAAGTTTATTTTTTTTTTTTTTTTTTAATAAATCCCCTAGCCTACTCTCAACCCGAAAGCAGGCAGACCCTCGGTTGTGTTAGTGATTGTAGAGTTTGAGCGTTTAGTTGGTGGAGTTGGGATCTTTGGCTTGTTTTAATCGACGTAAGTCGTTGGGATATATGAACTTACAGCACCGCCTCGGTCCAGCTTGGATTCTCCCGAAATCGACGCCGTAACCCGTTGCCCCGTATAGACTTACGACCCTCTGGCGGTGGCCTACCCGATGTGTTAAATTTAGTCATGCGAAAGACGCGCTCTTACTATGTAAGAGCAAACAGAATCCCAACGCGGAGAAATGAAATGCAAACGCAACCCGCCGGAGTTTACGAAATGGAATACAGAAGGAATGAAATTCTGGATCTGATTCGGACAGAAGGGAAGGTCGAGGTTTGTTTCTCCGCGACGTTGAGGGATGTAACGGACGGCGAAGTTCTTCGTCCGATCATCCGCGTCTGTGCTAAGAGCGAACACGCCGCGAAAAGGGAAGCAAGGCTTAGGTTGCTCGCGCTGTATCCTGCTTGCAAAGTTACTCGCTTGATCGCTCGCTCAACCCGTTATATCCTGTGAAACTCCCAACGGAATACACTCCGCGAATTGGCAAAGTTATATCCGCAACGCCAGGCAAGTTTTCCCTGTCCCTCAAAGGACCGGGAGAGTTTGCCCATTTCTATCTCCGCGAATCTGACTATGATGATTTCAACGTAGAGATTGGCGACGTTGTGATGCTTGAATACAGACGCAACCCGCTCGCTCCAAACTACGCAGAGATTCGGAGTCTCTTTCAACTCGCAACGCTGTAAGAAACTAGAAAGGACCGTGAAATGAGGACAACCCTCGAAGAATTCGTACACGAGGATAGCGTGCTTTACTTTCCTCGACCGCTCGACTGTTACTGTTCTTTCACTACCGAAAGGCGTGGTATTGAAGAAAAAGAATACTATCTAGTACACGAACCGTTCGCTAAGATATGTCGAGCAGAAACAGGCGACATAGATTGGAACTACACTGTCGCAACTCCAACTCATCGAGTTGAGAAGATTGAGCGGTGGAAAGTTTTATCCGGGATTGAGAGGATTCAATCGTGAAAAATCCTACCTTTGGCCCGCTTGATGTAGGTTGTTTTATTGACGGCGGATTAGGAAATGATTATCTCCGTCGTCGGCTTGCAGGAATGCTCGACGTTTATTTCGACGAGTACCACACGCATTTTGAACATTCGCGCCGTGGCATGACATTTGCCATATATCGGGGCAACTAAGGAGGGACGAATGATTGACGCGGGCGTGTACTCCCCTGAGATCGGGGATCGGGTACGACACTCTGGTTGTGGCAGCCTGGGGACCGTGGTAGAGATTCCGGAGGGTGGTGTCAACGTAGAATGGGACGATGGACCAGACCGACAGTATTGCAACCCTACACCGTTTTTGGAGCCTGTACCCTCAACAGGGGAAAAGCATGAAGGGAAATGAATGACGCGGTTGAGTTACTTCAATCCATAACGGATAAAGATTTGGTTTGGATTCTCGACGCAGGTGATTTGATTCTTATCAGTGAAGAAGCGTTGGAGTATAGACAATGAAGAAAGGACCGTGTAATGTCCAGAATTGATGATCTAATCCAACGCCTTCACGATACGAAACTCGTGCAAGTGGGTCAAGAAAAATCCTCGTTGGATGGTTTTACAACAACGCTCTATACTATCTCGGATACACGAACGAATAAACTCTTATCCCGCAACTCACAAAATGGTTTCATGCCATTTGCTCGTGGATTTCTCGCGGCGGTTCATATATTAGAAAGGACAGCGAATCATGTCTAGGTTTAGAGGAACGGTGCAAGGGAATCGAGGTGAGGCATCTCGTTTGGGATCGAAGAAGAATGGGCTTTTAACAGAATGTAATGGATGGAATGGTGGCGTTTCAGTACACGCTGAGGTAAATGATAAGGATGAGGATATTTTCTACGTCTACGCAACTAACGGGAGTGGGAATGGAATAAGTGAAGGGCTTATTTGCAAGATAGATCAGTTCGGATGGAAGATTCACAAATGAAACCTCAAGAGATACCCACACGGGAAGATATTGAAGATGTTGCGGATGATGCGGATGAATTGTGGCAGGAATTTCTGGATGATAGAAGTCACGAGGAAATGTGGTATGATAATCTCCATCCACTCGACACAGATGAGGAAGATGAGGATTTAATATGAAAGAGTATTGCTTAGGTTCAGCCGAATTGGTTCACACTCCCGGCTTGTTTCGTTTCCTTCAAGCTATGTATAAACACAATCCTGAGAACGCAATTAACATTGTCACAAGCGGTTGGAGTATGCTTGGTCCGCACATCGCAGATGGTATTCTCAATGGTACGATTGAGACAGTTTTGAATGACGACGAAGGAACCGTGGTGTTTACTGCGTAGACTAGAAAGGACAGACTGATGATTGAAACTAACCAAGAAGCTTTACTCGAAGCAATTCCATCGCATATGATGAGCGGAATTCGTCGGTATGTGGATGATCGCGAACCAGTTGGTGGTTTCCTTGAAGCTATCATCACGAATGATTTACAAGGTGCGGTTGGTCGTGCGGATCATATCAATCAAAGATTGATCTTTGAATACGTCTCGTGGTTTTATAACTACGAGCCGCATAACTGTCATGGTTCCACGGAGATTTACAATCGTTGGCTGGAAGGTGACGAATGACTAACGAGGAATTTCTCAAGGCGATTGAGGATACAGTCGAGCTTGATGTAACAATCGCTCCCGGTGCGGCGTGTGAAACCTGCGCCGCGTGTAAATGCGTGGATGATGATGGCTCACACGATCTATGTAACGAACCATCGTTTAATTCCTATCGTTGTGAAACCTGTGACTCTGATCTAGGCGGAGATAGACACCCCGCGCATATAATCTATCTCAACGGTGACACAAATTGTATTGAGATTTGCACAGATTGCCTGATGTACTTTGCGAACGGACAACTCCCGTTCGACGACAACTAGAAAGGATATAATAATGGCGCAACCGCGTTACGATATGACATGGCACGATCCAGATGATGAGGAAGCACACACTGATTTCAAACTAACACCCAAAGCTATTGTGAATATACTCCAGTGGTGCTTACAAAGAGACACAGCTACGATGAATGTAGAGCCCATTAAGATTTGGGCAATCTCTAAATGTGCGGAGTAAGCTATGTATAAAATCGACATGGATTGGGCGAAGGATTATCTCAAGGGTTTCGGCTGTGAGATTGACGAGCAGCAATATGATTCAGTATCACCCTTTATCTATCGTGTAATTCTCCACGATGAGTTGTTTGTCGGGAACGCAAGGGAGTTTTATGCGTTCGCAGTTGGAGTAGAATGTGGTAAGAGTATCATTCACTAGAAAGGACAGTGTAATGGAAACACCAGTAGATGCGAGACGAAAAGTCTACGATGATCCGCTTCCTAACTTTGAGCGTATCGCGAACATTCTAAATGGCCTCGGATTCCGCGCGAAGAACATCGAATTCCCGCAAGGAAAATCATGGGGAGCTATACGTTTAATAACCCCAACGGATGTAGCTGCTATTTCAATCGCAATTAAACTCGGGCGGCTTATGTACTCGCCCAATCACGAGGATTCAATCCGTGATATAGCAGGCTACGCTGATTGCTGGATGGAATGTATTGATACTCCACCTAATGTAGACTCAAAGGATTAAGCGATGAGTGACCTTAGATTCGACCTTGTATGGTCACGCTATTCTGATATGGAACAACAAACCATACCTAGATTGACTCCATTCAGAGTTGCGCTTGAGATCAGGAGTTTATTACGCGAGTATGATAGCATAAGAATTTGGTCCCTAATCAGGTCAGAGAAAAAGGATTGAACAATGACTGAGCTTATAATACTCAAATCAGAGGATAGTGAAGCTGATTTCATAGCTGCTCTCGATGATCCAGACAGCGCGGTTCATGTACTAATTATGAAAAAGGATTCCGACGGAGTAGTATATCAATCCTGTATCATCCCCGGTGAGAGTGCTGGTATTAACGATGGACATTTAGCGACGGGACTTGGACACGTTCTTGGTGCACTTTATGCACAGATTAAGGATGAAGTATTACAAATTGATATTTTCGTTCGTTTCCACGCAGCATTTGCAGAGACAGTATCACAGCGAATGAGAAGTAATAACCACGAATGGAATTAATTCCCGACCGAGCCAAGCTCAACTAAAAGGAGAATACAATGACCGAATGGCTCGAAGAACTACCTTCGATTAAGAAGGAAGTAACCTATATGAAAGAGGATTTAGTTCCCTTTCGTAAAAAGCCGGGCAAGTGGGGGATTCTAGCTACCGCAGATGGTGATGAGGTAACGAAAAAGAATCTCAACTCAATGGGTTCAACTCTCAGGCGTAACTTCGGAGAGGAATTCATGTTCGCAGTCAGAGGCGGCAATCTTTACGCGAAGTTTCTCGTTGTCGCTGAGTAACTAGCTTCGGTTCGGTCGGGAGTTTCTTTACAAAGGAAAGTAAAATGAAACAGGTTATTCAGTATATAAAATGGCGCATCCGTCTGCGCCACATCGACAAAGTAATCTGCGAAATTGAAGAGTATGTAGAGCTTGAGGATCTACATACAGATTTATCACTTTACTACTGTCAAGTGTATAAAGAAAGATGAATATCTTTTTCAGTATTCTATTCGGCATATTCTTTATAGGCTTGTTGTATATAATCTATGAAACGATTTTGATTATCCGCATCCGTACTCTATCTCGCTATCTATTCAAGCGAGAAGATTGGCACCGTAGGAATCCACCAAAGAAAAAGGATTACTAAGATGATTAACAAATGGCTGGAAAAGCAAGATGACGTGGTACTCGCTCGACTCGCAAGCGTTAAGCCGAAGGATTGGAACATGATGAATCCTAGTTATGGCTCAATGCTATCCAGAACAGATACCGATGGTTGTCTGATCTGTCACGCATTTAACTGTCGAGAGGCGGGTGAGTATTCCAGTCTTACCAGACTACATAAGGGACTTTCGTTGGCATTTATACATAAGGTAGGAAAATCATCCGACGAACGAGCTGGCGTAAAGATTTCCGCCGAGGCTGAAACAATTCTATCTCGTCGTTGTGTTGAGGATGTTATCGCAACCCTTCCAATCAGATCGGAGAATGAAAATGCTAGGCACATGGCTTGAGAAACAGGATGATGTAGTGCTTGCGAGGTTAGCGTCGATAGCACCGTGGCGTTGGAACCGATTTATACCATACTACTTTGGTGTTGAATCAAGTGGCTGTCTTATGTGTCACGCATTCGGTTGCCGAAATGGATCTGATTATATGCACGCACCGAGAGAAGGGTATGCTTACAGTCTCAGTGCATCCATTCCCGCAACCAAATACGAACCAGAGAAAAGTTATTTGAAATTAGGCCACCGCTTAGGAGATAGAAAGCTTGGTATCCTAATCTCCAAACGCGCGGAATCAATACTCGTTCGTCGTTACATCAACGAGATCATCGCGGACATTCCAATCCGCTCAACCGCGCTGGTATTAGTATGAATGACAATCCAGCTTGGACTCGTGAGGAACTACTTGAGTTACATAACTCCTTCGTTGATCCCGAAGAAGCGGATGATTACGACGAGAGGTACGTTGACGATCACGAACCTGCGCCATGTAGTACCTGTCGAGATTCTGGTGTATTCATGTCACCAAATCCGAGCGGGGATTTTTACATTTTCCCTTGTATGGTATGTTCCGCGTTTGCAACACGCACAGATAACCTACCCGCCGCTAAGTTTGTTGAAACCGAACGGCTGTGTAACCTTCTCCGTATGCACAAGTGGAAATATGTTTGGGTAAAAGACAAGCAAGGTAGGATTGTAGCGCACAGGGATGGTAAACGGTGTTCTCTTATAACCGCCATTGTACTAATGGGATTTGATTTCCATTATGAGCAGGGAAATTTTCTCGAAAGTGTCGGTAAGTTCTACGACCATGATAAAATAGAAAGGACATTGTTCGATGGCTAACTACACACAGGAATTATCATCAATTAACCTGCACTTATCGAGTATAGTCTATCGCTTAGTGACTATTGAAAATAAGTTAAATAAGGTAATCAGTAGCAATTCCTGCATCCCCGGCGCACAGCATGAAATGTATGTAGACACAATCAAAGCCTTGCGAGACATGAATCAAGGCGCTTACTCTCTCCTTCACTATGATGAACAGAGAACTTTGAGAGAATTAAGAGAGGCAAGAGAGGATTAATCTATGACATTCCAAAGCCCTATGTCACACTGTGATGTGTGTCGAGAACCGACACCTGCTAATGATCTAGCTAAAATCATAGAAGATTATCAAGAGGATAACTTAACTTTCATTTGCAAAACGTGTAATGAATACATGATTGATATTGATACTTTAATAATCGCGCAGATGTCGAAGTTAGAAAAGAATGCCCGCCGTCGTGGCTGGCTTACATTTCTTAAATTCCATAGAGGAAAGTAAATGGGCTATTCAATCAGACCCGAACACGTTACCCATAACGCAAAGCTTCTTGAAGCAATCGAAGCTACGTTACTGGAAGGTAGGATCTTCATCATCAAGCCGGTTGAAGGGAAGTCTGTCTCGCAGATTGAGTTTCAGATTAGAAACGTGCTTAAATCTGCGGAACACTACCCTGACCTCGGCTTCGGGCATCTATCCTCGCAGATTAAAATATCCGCGAAGGTACATGGTGTAGAACTACACCCGCGTTATGGATTCGCTGCTCCACGAGAGTTGAATGAGTTAGACGTTGTAACTTCTCTCCTCACGGAGATAAAATCCTATGTCATCCACACATTCCGCCCGTCAGATCATTACGATGAGGCCGCATTCATCGACACGATAGGGGAATGGAAGATCAGCAACATGGAACACAATGCGGATGGAACAATCACCGTCAATCTAACCCGTGAGGTAGAGGAATCCGCAACTGCATTCTCCGTCCTCGGTACAGGTGCGGAGTCAGAATCATTCGACGAGTACATCCAAAAGCTAACGGAGGAATCTAATGATTCAAGTGATTCAAGTGGAAGTGACGGTAAACCTACACGAAAGCCTAAGAGGCGACAAGCAACTAGGAAATCTAAGAAAGTTAAGTGAGTCGATTCAAGATGATATAATATTTCAGATAACTACCTTTCTTGCTATCATCGACACGGATGTACTCGTTCACTTTATCTTTGCGGATGGAACCGATGCTCTTATTTAAAAGGCACAGCTAAATGACCAAGACTGCGTCGGAACTAAACCAAGAAAGCTTCAACTCCGGCTGGTGGTACATAGACTTGCCTATTCAAACAGGTGATATGTGCTTGGAGTATCTAGCGAGTAAAGATCCAGAGAGTTTAATGCGGACGTTGATGAACCGCGCAAGGATACTCCCTTGTGAGCTAGAGGAAACATCTCTCATTCGCAAACATCCCTTGTTGGAGCAACATGATATTGAAATGGTATTCAGACTCAAGTGTAAATTCGGCGGGCGTGTCTTAGCTCAACGCCTCATACGCGGAGACAAAGACCTTTACTTTGACATTGATCCCGATTCACTCGCTAACTACTTCAACGACGACGAGGAAACAAATGGTAATGCGCACGGCGGATGAGACTATCGTTTGGATTGTCAACCAAGCAGGACATGATTACTCCGCGTCGGAATCTTTCGGACGTAACATGGCTCTATCCATAGGCAACGTAGATCCCTTCCGCGTAGACCGACGATGTTACGACATATGCAGCGCAATCGGATTGTATACTAGAAAGGATGACTTCCTTCTCCTAAGCGGTGCGCCTGTTCTAAATGGACTAGCCATGTCCGCTTGGTTAAGAATGCACCCAAGCGTAAACCTTCTCCAATGGCACGCAAAGCGGAGAGAGTATCTTCTCTCTACCTTTGACGCGGACCAACTAGACACCCAACTCCAAAACGCTATTGAGCGTAGATCAGACGGGACTTAAACATGAGCGGCGACCGGAAGAAGCAATACAATTTCCGACTACGGAAATCAACCATCGAGTACATTGACGCTACGTTTCCTAGCTACGGATTCCGTCAATGGTTCGTGGAGAATTGCGTAGAGGAACTACGCCGCAAGCATGAGGATGGTGAGATTGAATCCCACGTTGATCTTGTTGCACTCACCGTAAAGGAGGTATCGGGATGAGTGCTGTTGAAATAAGTCGAGAGTTCTTTCGCCCGGTTACCTTGGAGGATTCTATCCTCCAGAAATTAAAGGATTTCAAAGTGAATTATCCAGAAGGAATGATTGGAACAGACCGACCCGAAGTAAACGCGCCTAGTCTTAATGATGTAGACAACGCATTGGTAACTACGGCAGACACAATGAATGGTACTATGGATATATTAAGGTCCATACGATCTACCTTATGGGGATCAGTACCAGAGCCAGCGAGTGAAGAACAACCTAGTTTACCGGATGGTAAGTTCGACGTGATATTATATCACGCAGAGCAAAACGCAAAAGATGCAGGAGTCCTCAATAAGATGGCTCAAGAACTCCTTCACCGTTTGCTTGGATAGAAAACTCGCCGGCCTATGGTAGAGGTACGGAAACAAACTCAAGGGGTTGGGATTGCTCCTGCATGAACCTACGGGCCGGTGACTTAAACTAAAAGGAAAGTAAGATGCTTGTCTACGTCATATCCAGTGGTGATTATTCAGACTATCAAATCATAGGCATTGTAAGCTCACGAGAGAAGTTTGATCTTGAGGATGCTAAGTATAAAGAACAAGGTTTAATCTATCCTTATGAGTGTGTTGTATACGCCATTGATAAGTTTGTAGATTTACCCTGCTCTGTCGTTGTTTACATAGATGGTAATGGTAAAGTTGTTTGGACTACCGCCTCACCGTTTACAGATGAGGAACCCGGAGCGCGTGATCGCTCACCAAAGGATATTAGCTATCAAGGTAAGTATCCTAAACCGTGGCGTAGGGATCAGCTTAGATATCAAGGAACAGGAAAGGATCTCGAACAAGCTCGTCGTGTTGCGGATGAGTTTCGTAAGGAGGATTTACTCACACGCGAATGGGAAGGATCAGCAGACGGAGAGGAAACTACATTCCCTAAAGATTGGAATCGAGGTTAATCATGCGTCAAACAGCAGCTAGAATGGCCGTACTTCAAGCTCACTTGGAAGATATGGCAACGAAGATTCCGATTCAGAAGATCCGTAATGAAGTCGAACTAGCCGTAGATCATCTTCAACTGGCGGGTGATGCGCTTATGGAAGCAATCAAGCGTAACGAGGAACATCACCACGTTGGAAACTAAAAGGAGAAAGTAATGGATGTACGAGACGCTGGACTCAACCCTGTCCGACCGGATGTATTCGATTCAAGTATGATCGCAGACTACCTCGCCTGTGAGTCAAAATTCTATCTACGTCACATCCTCGGGCTCAAGAAAGATACGCAAGGCGTGGAAGATCCCTCTCTAGGTTGGGGAACTAAATGGCACGATGCTATGTATGCGTATCATCCTGAATTCAATCTCGTGGCTGCACTAGAAACTATCCCACTTGATTGGCCCGAGAATCTCGATCAAATGGATCGTCACCTACGCACCTGTGATCGAATGGGTTTAATCATGGAAGATTACAACGAGAGGTACTACGAGCGTGACCTTAGTAGAATCAAAACAATCCGACGTGAGCAATACTTTAACCTCATGGTCGAGGCAGGGGATGAAACTCCCTTTGGTATCGCCCCTGTAACTATCTCATGGTGCGGAAGGATGGACAGAATCATTGAAGAAGATGGAAGAACAAAAGTCCTCGACTACAAAACTACCAGCGCACTTTCCTCAAATTATATCGAGAAGCATAAACATGGATTTCAATTTCAAGGTTACGTTTTCGCCGCGTCGATACTACAGGGTGCATTCATCCATGACACGGTTATTGACGTCGTCTATACTCTTAAAAACTCTTATGAATTCATGCGACCAACCATCAGATTCACCAAAGATCACATCATCGAATGGATGCTGAATATGTCGCGTATCTTGGATCGACTAAACGCCAAGCTAGATGAGAACCTGTATGATCTCGATGCTTGGATCCAAAATCGCGGAGCTTGTTTCGATTGGAACAGGCCATGTATGTTCGCGCCGGTTCATTTCTCCCCTGACTTTGGAGGGCGTACTAGATTACCAATGCTCGTTGAGGACTACGTTGAGGACCGTTGGAATCCAGCGGATATTTAGATGTACGCATTAGTCTTACGAGATCCGAATGATGATGAACGTGGGATACTAATTCGTACATACAAAGACAAAGCTGTTGCTGAGTATGCAAGAGATCATGACGCTTATTACAAACCAAGTGAGCTTACAGTTGCATCAATTAATATAGACACTTGGAAATGTTGGTATGGTACACCAAAACCGAAAGGAAAAAGTAATGAGTAAGAATATACCAAAAGCGATATGGAAATTCATCCTACCTATGAATGTTGGTGGATATGGTTATACAATGACTATGCCAGAAGATGCTAAGATATTGTCAATAGGTATACAAGACGATAATATCTGTATTTGGGCACAAGTTAATCCAGAGAACACGAACACAGAACCGCGACACTTCTTTATCGTAGGTACAGGTCATGTTATTCATTACAACAAAATCAACTTCATTGGTAGAGTAACCAGCGGTGCATTTGAGTGGCATATATTTGAAAGGATTGAAGAATGAACAACAATGAATCCCTTGAGGATCTCCTAGGTTCAGATTCCTCACGATTCATCCTCCTATGGGGACCACCGGGAGCGGGTAAAACCGTATTCGCTCATGCGTTCCCGCGAACTCGCACCCTTGACCTCGATCAAGGAATGGCGTCCGTAGCGTGGGCAATCAAATCTGGACTTATCAAGAAGAAACTGAGCGAGATTGTCTACCGCACGGTTGTCGAAGAAGAAATAGAACAAGGACACGTTGTTAAATCAACCGCGCTCGATCAATGCACGGATATTCTCGACGAGTGGGCTACGGAGACAGATGAATTCGACACGCTCATCATTGATTCTGGCACAACTCTAACTGACTATGTAATAAACTCTGGCCTTGATCAGAATGCCGCGCTTGGAATGTCGAAATCTAAATCGGATTCAAAGCGCGCAGGTGGTATGCGTGTCATGCGTCAACAAGATTGGGGTGGAGCATCTTCCCTATTTCAAGACATGATTAATTGGCTGCGCGGATCTGACTTCAAGGATAAGACGATCATCCTTATCTGTCACGAATATGAAGTAACCACCGACGCGGGGAATATAAAGAAACTCCTTCCCTTGCTCATCGGTCAACTCCGTCAGCGTATCCCTAAAGATTTCGGAGAAGTCTACCATCTATCCGTAAAAGGTCTAAAGGACAAGCCAGAGTATGTAATGCAAACCGCGAAGGATGCGCTGCATGATTGCAAGTCTCGCTACGGTTGCTTGCCTGCGGTGATGCCGACTGACTATAACCTCTGGAGGAAAACAATCGATGACTTTTGGAAATAGAGATCGACCACTTAACCAAAATCAATAGGAGATACAAATGAGTCCGAGACTAACAATCGACGCATCTGACGTTGATGATTTTAGTGCTATACCAGAAGATACCTATCCGGCGAAGGTTGTGGAGATCGAGGATATAGCAACAGGGCCAAAGGCTCAGTATATCCCCATCGTTTTCCAGATCACGGATGGTGAGTTTGTCAACCGTAAACTGTGGAATAACTACGTTATTGAAGGGAAGGGACTCTTTGGGTTGATTGATTTAGCTAACAAGCTTCTCGGAGAGGGTAGGTTGGTAGCAGGAGAGGTCGCAGATTTCGACACGGATGATCTGCTTGACCAACCCTGCAATATCGTAGTAGGACAGAAGGAGTACCCCGAAGGTTCCGGGGAAATGCAGAATGAGATCAAGAGAGTCTTGACTGCATAAGTAACCGAGTAGGGAGAGGGGATGATCTTGGTCGATCTCTAATCCCCTCTCTCTATTCACTTAAAGGAAAAGTAAGATGAAGCTTACATTTGAAACCATTATAGTACCATGTGATTATTGTGGTGGAGGCGAGATTGAGATTTTTGAATACGAATCAAACCACCGCTTGATCTTATGCAACAGTTGTTTCGAGGATGAACGACATGATGCTAATGATAGACTCTATGATCGTATTATATATGAGAATCTACGCAAGTTAAACAAGGACAACCCACGATGATTAAACTAAAACCGCTATCCAACCGCGTGGTTATCAAGCCGGATGATGCGGAAACTATGTCGAAGGGTGGAATTCTCATCCCCGGTACGACTAAGTACATCCCTCAATTCGGCACTGTCGTAGCGGTTGGACCTGGGTTTATGGCCGAGGTTCCTTACTTTGTCCCGAGAGATTCAAAGTATGATGTAGGCGCGTCAATAACAAAACCCAAGTTCGCCCGTATGCCCATGAATGTCTCCGTAGGTGACCGTGTATTCTTCGCAAAGAATTCTGGCGTATTCATCCAGATCGAACGCGAGGAATACATCGTGGTTAGATTAACGGAGTTACTTGCATTCGTTGAGGAGATTGAAGAAGATGAGTAAGATCGTGAAAGCTGTACCTCAAAACAAGATTGAAATACAACGTCTATCTGATGGTCGTGTAGAGATAATCTACCTTAATGGTATACATCAATACATCAGTTCGTCGGCAGTACCCGCCCTACTCGCCGCGCTACTGGAGAATGCAGGGGCGCGAGAAGAATGGGCGATCCGTGAATCGTGGGGGCTTGTTCCGGCACCTACGGAAGAACGAGCGCGGGAGTTCGGAGGCGAGAAAGCGGTTCGTGTCTACGTTCTCCCCGTACCGGAGGACACGGAAGAATGAGCGAGGGCATACTAGCGTTGACTGGGCGATTGGTATACGAGCGTGGCATAGCCGAAGGCCGACGCCTGGAGCGTGAGGAAACACAGAGACTGATAAAAGAAGTACGTCTTGCCGATGAGCAACTTGCTATGGAACAGGATAAAGTCGCCCGGTTGCAGATTCATATCGAGAAGTTGGAGACAGAGCGAGGGCGTAGTGGTGGAGATCAAACATCATCTTAACAACTGCGTGATCTGCGGTGATTGTGGTTGGTGGGATAGTTTTATTGACCGCATAGAGGGGGGATGAATGAAATACTACGAATTTAAATCCGATCCCGAATCCGTTGATGGTAAGAGAGAAATACTAAAAAGCTATCTTATAGACATGAGTATGCTACCAAATTGGCCGGATGATATGTCTAAAGGTGATCGCTTAATTGCATGGCTGCTTATAGTACAGATTCATGCACTAGCTTGTCAACAAGACAATGATTCAGATGAAGGTTGGAAGGGTTAGATGGAAAAATCAATTGGACAACTCGTAACCATCGAGCCGATTCAAGACGCGGATCACGAATTTGGTTTCAAACCAGATGCTTATAGAGAAGCTCATGTCCAGTGTGGATGGGTACGATCTGTCGGCGCAGATTGCCACGAGGACTTACACGAGGATGACTTGATCGTATTCGTCGGTTGGAAACAAAAAGGAATTGAACCGCATCAATACGCACAGTGGGGAGATAATCTCTACGTCCTACACGAAGATGATATTGAACTCGTAGTCGAGGAGTGGTAAGATGCTTATACTCTTATTCCTACTATTGATAGCTTCAACAAGTTATGCCCTTCACGAACGACACAAGCGTATCCAAGCTCAGAATTGGAACGAGGTTTTGTCAGCAGTTCATAACGATCTATACAAAGAGCATATGATACAACAGTTTGAAAAGATTAGAGATTGCTTTGAAGAAAGATAAACGTAATGCCCCAAGACCTGACGAAGATTCGCGTACCACCTTCCGGCGATCCAAACGCGCAGATCATGCTCGTAGGAGAGGGACCGGGGAGACAGGAAGCTCAAGCGATACCTCCGCGTCCATTCATAGGAAACGCAGGCGCAGAACTAGATCGTTATCTCTCCGCCGAAGGTATCCCCCGCGATAAATGCTGGATTACCAACGCGACGAAATACCTACCGAATACAAGTGACAAGAAAGAATTCTTCTTCGTCAAGGGTCAGCCCACGGAGATTCTACTCGCGGGTATACTTGAGTTACGCGATGAGATAAAGAAAGTCAAGCCGGATGTGATCCTAGCTTTCGGTGACATAGACTTGTATGCCCTAACAGGAAAGAGGGGGATAACTAAATGGCGCG